>ERZ795050.83-NODE-83-length-132881-cov-7.935668_pt1 | contig 132881 bp, 99 predicted proteins | sample MGYA00375134_ERZ795050 | MGnify/ENA primary metagenome ERZ795050 (study PRJEB30179, sample SAMN05720221) | activated sludge metagenome | isolation source: Anaerobic digester | place: Japan | collected 2015-05-26 ... | reverse complement strand
GCGGTGGGTGATCTCGAAGACCGCGCCCGTGTAATAGTCGAAGCCGCGCACGAGGAACGGGTCGGCCTCGAACGGCACGCCCGCCGAGCGCAGGGCCTCGGCCACGCGGTCGAAGTGCGCCCGCTCCTCCTGCGGCAGATGGTCGAGAATGCTCGGCAGGCTTCGGCTGAGGCCGATGCAGCCCTCGTTCTTGCAGTCCAGCACGCGGAACACGTTGCGGTCGAGGCGCCGGCGGCAGTCGGGGCACAGCCGGTCCTGTTGGGCCGACAACGCGGCCTTGATGAGGTCGCGGTACCCGCCGCGCGAGGCCGGCGTGCCGATGGCATTCAGGCGCACGCGGTAGCCGCCGATGCCCAGCTCGTCGAGCAGGTGGCAGGCGAGCGCGATCACCTCGGCGTCGAGCAGCGGGTCGGTCGCGCCGATGGCCTCGACGCCGATCTGGTGGAACTGGCGTTTGCGCCCCGCCTGCGGGCGCTCGTGGCGGAACATCGGGCCGATATAATAAAGCTTCTGGAATGCCCTGGACTTGTGCAGGCTGTGCTCGAGGTAGGCGCGCACGACAGGCGCCGTGGCCTCGGGGCGCAGAGTCAGGCTGTCTTCGCCCTCGCCCAGCGTGTACATCTCCTTTTCGACGATGTCGGTCGTCTCGCCGATGGAGCGGACGAAGAGGCGGGTGGCCTCGAAAATGGGGGTGCGGATTTCGCCGTAGCCGTAGCGGGCGAAGAGCGCGCGGGCCGCGGCCTCGACGCGCTGCCACGCGGCGGCCTGTTCGGGCAGGATGTCCTCGGTGCCGAGAGGGGCCTTGACGTCCATCGCACTCGCCTGGCCAAACAGCAAGAGGGCGTGGCTTCGGCTCGAAGCCTCGCCCTCGTGGAAACCCAAAGTATAGGGTTCGCAAGGCCGAAAGTCAAATCAATTCGGGCCTCCGGGCGTCGCCTTTTGACAGGCACGGCGAGGCCCTGCTAGAATACCCCAGGCCAGTAGGAAGCCTATGTCGAAATCCCTCGCGTGCTACCTGGACTACGTGAGCGGCCGCCGCGGCGGGCTGCGCGGGGCATTGGTGCGGGCGGGCCTCAGCGTGCTCGCGACGGCGTATCGCCTCGGCTGCGCCACGAGGAAAGCCCTCTACGACTGGGGCCTCCTGATGTGCCGCGACCTCGATGCCTGCGTGATCAGCGTGGGCAACCTCACCGCCGGCGGCACGGGCAAGACGCCGTTCGTGGCCTGGCTGGGGCAGTGGCTCCAGGAGCGTGGGGTCAAGGTCGCCATCCTCAGCCGCGGCTACGGGGAGAAGGCCCGCGGCGGCGAGAGCGACGAGACGCTGCTCTTCCGGCAGCGTCTGCCCGAGGTGCCCCACCTGGTCGGCGCCAACCGCTATGCCAACGGCCTGCGCGCCATCGCCGAGCACAAAGCCGAATGCCTCGTGCTGGACGATGGCTTCCAGCACGTGGCGCTGGGGCGCGACCTGGATATCGTGCTGGTGGATGCCCTGCTGCCCTTCGGCTATGGCTACCTGCTGCCTCGCGGCCTGCTACGTGAGCCGCTCGCGGGCCTCCGCCGCGCCGATCTGGTGGTGCTGACCCGTTGCGACCTTGCCACGGAGGCCGAGGTGAGCAGCGTGGCCCTCCGAGTGCGCGAGCTGGCCCCCGGATGCCCCATCGTGCGGGCCGAGCATCGGCCCATGAGCTTCCGCCGCCACGGCACGCGCGAGGTGAGGCCGCTCGCCTGGGTGCGAGGGCGCAAGGTGTTCGCCTTCAGCGCCCTGGGGAATCCCGAGGCGTTCCCCAGAACGTTGAAGACCCTGGGCGCCGAACTGCTGCACCATGAGCCGTTTCGTGACCACCACCTGTACACCGCGGCGGAACTCGATGCCCTCGCCCGCCAGGCCGAGCGGGCCGGAGCAGAGGCCGTGGTGACGACGGAGAAGGACGCCGTGAAGATCGCCGCGTTCCCCGCGGGCGGGCCCGCGCTGGATGTGCTCGCCGTGGAGTTCGCCGTACAAAGCGGGCGCGATCTGCTGGTCGAGGCCATCGAGCGCGCCCTCCGGGCCGATTGAGAGGCCGCCACCGTGTCGGTCAAACGCCGCAGCCGGGTCCGCGAATACGCCGAGTACCTGTACATGGTCGGCGTCGAGCGGCTCGTGCGCCTGCTGCCGATCGGCGCGCACCTGGGGCTGGGGCGTGTCCTGGGCGCGCTCACGCGGCTGGCCGACCGCGGCCACCGGCGCGTGGCCGAGGAGAACGCCGCCTGGGCCCTTGGGCTGAGCCCCGAGGAGGCGCGGGCGCTGGTCCGCCGCGTCTACCGCAACGTCTGCACCAACTTCGTCGAAGACCTCATGCTGCCCAAGATCCTGCGGAAGATGAAGCTGACCGACTTCTCGCGGGTCGAGGGGGCCGAGCACCTGCGGGCGGCCCTCGCCAGGGGCAAGGGCGCCATCGTGGTGACCGGCCACTTCGGCAACTGGGAGCTGGCGGGCCGCGCCCTCGGCCACACGGCCGGCTCGGCCCTGGTGGTGGCCCGCACCCTGTCGAACCGCCTCGTCGAGGAGCGGGCCCGGCGCTTCCGCGAGGAGGGCGGCCTCAAGGTCATCGGCCGCCAGGGGGCGCTGCGGCAGGTGCTCAGCCACTTGCGCGCCGGCGGCTGCGTGGCTATGCTGATCGACCAGAATCAGCGCAAGGGCGGCGTCTTCGTGCCCTTCTTCGGCAAGCTGGCCTCCACCGTGCCCAGCCCGGCCAGCCTCGCCCTCAAGCTCGATGTGCCGGTGCTGGCCGGCTACACGTACCGAGAGGGGCACCGGCTCTTCCATTGCTTCCATTGCGATCCGCCCTTCGAGTTGATCCGCACGGGGGACCACAAGGCCGACGTGGTGGCCAACACGGCGATGTTCACCCAGCGAATCGAGGAGTTCGTGCGAAAGCACCCCGACCAGTGGTTCTGGCTCCACTCGCGCTGGCGCAAACGCCCCCCAGGAGAGGCCCCAGGGGCGGGAGCGGAGGCGCCCGAGGACGACGACGGGGGCGCTGATTCGGAAGGGAGTGACCTCGAGTGACGCCCGACCTTGCCCGCAAGTTCGCCGCGATCGGCCAGCCACGGGTGCTGGTCGTGGGCGATCTGATGCTTGACCGCTACGTGTGGGGCAGCGTGGACCGCATCTCGCCCGAGGCCCCGATCCAGGTGCTCAAGGTGGAGCGCGAAGAGGAACGGTGCGGCGGCGCGGGCAGCGTGGCCGTGAACCTGGCCGTGCTGGGAGCCCGGGTGGCCTTCGCCACCGCCCTCGGCGCCGATGCCGCCGCGGACCGCCTGCGCGAGCGGATGGAGCGGCGCGGCGTCAGCCTGGAGGCCGTCGTGCCCCTGGCCGACCGCCCGACCACGGTCAAGACCCGCTTCCTCGCCCGCGGCCAACAGGTGTTGCGGGTGGACCACGAGGACGCCTCGCCGTTGCCCGGCCCCGCGGCCCGGCGGCTGCTGGCCGCCATCGCCCCCGCGCTGCGCCAGGCCGATATCGTGTTGCTGCCCGACTACAACAAGGGCGTGCTCACGCTCGAACTCCTCGCGCCCCTGATCGCCCGATGCCGGCGTGCCGGCAAACGGGTGCTTGTGGACCCCGCCCGCGGTGTGGACCCCGGCCGCTATCGCGGCTGCTCGGCGATCTCGCCCAACTTCGTCGAGGCGGCCGAGGCCGCCGGCCTGAACGTCGGGCGCTCGGAGGTGGACAGAATCGGGCGGCGCCTGCTGCGGCGCCTCGAGCTGGAAGCCTGCGTGGTGACGATGGACCGCGACGGCATCGCCCTCTACCGCGGCGGCCAGAGGCCCCGCAAGTTCCCCGCCAGGGCGCGGGAGCTGTACGACATCACCGGCGCGGGCGACATGGTGCTGAGCGTGCTCGGCCTCGTGCTCGGCGCCGGCGGCTCGTGGGACGAGGCGGTCGAGGCGGCCAACCTCGCGGGCGGCCTGGAGGTCGCCAAGATCGGCGTGGTGCCCCTCTCGCGCGAGGAGATCGCGGCCGAGATGCACCGGGTGGCCGACCTCGAGCGCGCCGGCGGCTCCGCGCCCACCAAGCTGCGCAGCCGTGAGGAACTCGCCCAGATCGTCCGCACCCTCAAGAGCCAGGGCCGCACCATCGTTTTCACCAACGGCTGCTTCGACCTGCTCAACGCCAACCACATCTCGCTGCTGCGCCACTCGAAGAGCCTGGGCGACGTGCTGATCGTGGCCACGAACAGCGACGAGTCGATCCGCCGCCTCAAAGGCCCCAGCCGCCCCGTGCTCACCGAGGCCGAACGCGTCGAGCTGCTCTCGGCCGTGCACCACGTGGACTACGTGGCTGTGTTCCCCGAGGACACGCCGCGGCCCCTCCTCCAGCTCCTCCAGCCCGACATTTTGGTGAAGGGCGGCGACTACAAGAGCAAGGAGGAAGTGGTGGGCTGGGAGATTGTGGAAGGCTATGGCGGCCGCATCGAGCGCGCCCCCATGTCCCACTATCACTCCACCAGCCGCATCGTGCGGAAGATCCTGGATGCCCACGGACGGAGCGACGGATGAGCGACCTGGTGCAGCGTGTGCGAGAGGCGGTGCTGGCCAGCGCCGAGGCCAAGAAGCGGTTCGCCGAGCAGGCGGCGGGCGACATTGCGCGGGCCGTGGAGATCGTGGCGGCCTGCCTGCGCTCGGGCGGCAAGGTGCTGCTGTGCGGCAACGGCGGCAGCGCGGCCGACGCCCAGCACATCGCGGGCGAACTGGTCGGGCGTTTCCGGCGCGAGCGCCCCGCTTTCCACGCCATCGCACTCACCACCGACACCTCGGTGATGACCGCCGTGGCCAATGACTACGGCTTCGAGACGATCTTCGCCCGCCAGGTGGAGGGCCTCGGCCGCCCGGGCGACGTGCTGCTCGCGTACTCCACCAGCGGCAACTCCCCCAACGTGCTCAAGGCCATCGAGACGGCCAGGCGGCTCGAGATGCGCGTCATCGGCTTCGCGGGCGCGACCGGGGGCGCCATGGCCGCCGCGTGCGACGTCTGCATCCAGGCCCCCGGCCCCGACACGCCCACCGTGCAGGAGTGCCACGCCGCGGCCGGCCACACCCTCTGCCGATTCGTCGAGGAACTCCTCTGCCCGTGAAGGTCGAAGCCCAACGCATCGTCGTCCGCGCCCCCAACTGGGTGGGCGACGTGGTGATGGCCACGCCGACCTTTCGCGCGCTCCGCGAGAACTACCCCGCCGCCCATCTGGCCGTCGTGCTGCGACCCTACGTCAGGCCCATCCTCGCCGGCTCGCCCTGGTTCGACGAGGTGATCGCCACCGAGGACCGCGGCCTGGGCCGCTTCTGGGCGCTCACGCGCCGGCTGCGAGCGGGGCGCTTCGACCTGGGCGTGATCCTGCCCAACTCATTCCGCACGGCGCTCGAGGCCTGGCTGGGCGGCGTGGGCTACCGCATCGGCTACGACCGCCGCCGTCGCGGCCCCCTGCTCAGCGCGCCCATCGCCCCGCCGCGCGACAGCAAGGGGCGCTTCGTGCCCCGCAACATGGTGGACTACTACCTCACGCTCTGCCAGCACCTCGGCTGCCAGGGCCTCACCCAGCGCGAGGAGCTGTTCATCACGCCCGAGTGCCAGGCCCGCGGCGACGCGCTGCTGGCCAGGCACCAGGTCGGCCCCGACGCCCGCCTCATCGGGATGAACCCCGGCGGCGCCTTCGGTTCGTCGAAGCTCTGGCCCGCCGACCGCTTCGTCGTCGTGGCCGATGCGCTGGCGGCCAGGGGCTTCCGCATCATCCTCTTTGGCTCGCCCGCCGAGCGGCCCATCCTCGAGACGATCGCCGGCGCGATGGCGCACAGGCCGATCCTGCCCGAACCCGGGGAACTGGACCTGGATGTGCTCAAGCCGCTCGTGCGCCGCTGCTCGCTGCTGGTGACCAACGACACGGGCGCGCGCCACTACGCCGTGGCCTTCGACGTGCCGGTGGTGTGCATCATGGGTTCCACCAGCCCCCTCTACACCAACGTGAACCTGGAGAAGCAGGCCATCGTGCAGGTGAAGGTGGACTGCGGCCCCTGCCAGAAGAAGGTGTGCGCCACCGACCACCGGTGCATGACGCTCATCACGCCCGACCTGGTGCTCGCCGCCGCGGACCGGCTGCTGAGCGGGCGCTTCGGCCAGCTTCCCCCCTGAGGTGCCGCGCTCCATGGCTCCCCAGCCCTGCCCCAGGGACCGCCCCTTGCCCATCTTCAGTTGGGCGATGTACGACTTCGCGAACACGATCTACTCGGCGGTAGTGGTGACCGCGTTCTTCCCCGTCTTCATGGCCAGGCTGGCGGGGCGCGACCTCTACACGGGCATCGCGCAGACACTTTCCATGATCGCCGCCGGGCTGTTCGTGCCCATCGCGGGGGCCGTGGCCGACCGCACGGGGCGAGCGAAACGCTACCTCTTCTGGTTCACGCTCGCGTGCTGCGGGGCGGCGGCGGCGATTGGCGTGGTGGCGAACGACCGGCTCTACGACGCGGCGGCCGGCTCGCCGGCGCCGGGCCTGGTGCTGGTGGCCGCGCTCGCGTGCTTCGGCATCGCGAACCTGGCTTACCAGGCGTCGCTCGTCTTCTACGACTGCCTGCTGCCTGTCGTGGCTTCGCCCGAGCGCCAGGGGCGCGTGTCGGGCCTCGGGGTGGGGCTGGGCTACCTGGGCGTCGTCATCGCTCTGCCCATCGCGCAGTTCGCCGTGGGCGCCACGGGCGCGATGCGCACGGCGTTCGTTGTCGCGGGAGTGGCATTTTTTGCGAGCTCGTTGCCGGCCTTCCTCTACGTGCACGCCCCGCCGCCCGCCGACAAGGCGCGTGTGACGCGGCAGATGGTGGCCGAGCAGTTCCGCGGCCTGGGCCGCACGCTGCGGCGGCTCTGGCACGTCCGCCCCGTGCTCTGTTTCTTCGTCGGCAACTTCCTGTGCACCGACGTGGTGAACGCGCTGATCATGTGGACGCGGTCGTATCTGATGAAGGGGGCCGGCTACACCGAGAGGGGGTCGCTGGGCGTGCTGGTGGGGATGAGCGTGAGCGCGTTCGTGCTGGGGATGGGCATGGGATGGCTCACCGATCGCCTCGGCTCGAAACGCGCGCTCCTGGCCGCCACGGGCAGCCTGGGCCTCTGCATCGTTGTGGCCGCGGCGACCCGCGAGCCGTGGGTGGTGATCCCCACGATCCTGGTCTTCGGCAGCGGCGGGCTGGCCGGCGTGTGGGTGGCGGGACGCAAGTTCGTGCTCGACGTGGCGCCGCCCGAGCAGGTGGGCGAGTTCTTCGGCCTCTACGGCGTGACGCAGAAGCTCTCGGTGTTCGGCTGCACGCTCTTTGCGGCAATGGCCGACTGGGCGGGCTACCGCGTGGCCCTGTTGAGTCTGCTGGCGCCGCTGGCGCTGGGCATGGCCTTCCTGGCCGCCTCGCGGGCCGAGCGGGCTACTTCGGCCCCCGCATAGCATCGAGATAGCTCTGAAGCAGAAGCTGGGCGGCCAGGCGGTCCACGCGAGCCTGGCGCTTCTTCCGCGAGAGGTTCCCCTCGAGCATCGCGCGGTCGGCCTGTTGGGTGGTCAGGCGCTCGTCGTACGCTTCCACCTCGATCCCCAGGGCGTTGCGCAGGCTCTGCACGAACGCGAGCGACAGGCGCGCCCGTTCGCCGTGCGTGCTGTCCATGTTCACCGGCAAGCCGACGATGATGCGCTGGATGCCCTGCTCGCGGCAGATGCGTCGCAGGGGCTCGGTGACGTCGGTAGCGGGGGAGGGGCGCTCGAGCGTGGGGAGGCCCATGGCGATCCCCACGTCGGTGTCGCCGATGGCCAGGCCGATGCGCCGGTCGCCGTAGTCAATCCCCAGCAGGCGCATACTCAAGTCCCTAGAGATAGCGGGTGAGCCGCCTGTTCTCGATGGCGTCCACGAGCTGCTTCACCTCCTCGGCGCTGCGCCGCGAGCAGACGAGCGTGGCGTCCGGCGTGCGGACGATCACCACGCCTTCGAGGCCCACGACGCCAAGCAGGTGGTCGGCATCTCCCAGGATGAGCGAGTTGGCCACGTCAATCACCGCGCAGCAGCCCGAGAGGATGTTGCCGTTCTCATCGGCCTCCGCGCCGCGGAGCCGAAGCACGGAGTCCCACGAGCCAACGTCCGCCCACTCGAAGTCCGCCTCGATCACGCGAATCTTCTCGGCGCGCTCGAGCACCGCATAGTCAATGGAGATGCGCTCGAGCGGCTCATAGGCCTCGCGCAGCACGGTGGCGGCGTTGGGGGTGGCGATGGCGCCCCCGATGCGCTCGAGGGCCGCGTGCAGCCGCGGCGTGAAGCGCCGCAAGGCGTCCAGGATCGTGCTCGCGCGCCAGCAGAAGATGCCGCTGTTCCAATAGTAGTCGCCCGAGGCCAGGTACTCCTCGGCCACGGCTCGGGCCGGCTTCTCGCGGAAACGCTGGACCTCGTAGACCGGGATGCCTCGGGCCTCCGCCACGCGCGCCCCGCGATGAATGTAGCCATAGCCGGTGGCGGGGTGCCGCGGCCGGATGCCGCAGGTGACGAGGGCATCCTGGCCCGCCGCCACCTCGGCCGCCGCGAGCATCACCTCTTGGAACCGGGCGGCCGGCTCGATCACCTGGTCGGCCGGCATCGCGAGCATGATGCCGTCGGGGTCGTCGCGCCGCACGTGCACGGCGGCCAGCCCGATGCAGGCGGCAGTGTCCCGGCCGAACGGCTCGGCGAGGACGCGCGGCAACGGCCCCACGCCCAGGCACTCGAGGATCGGGGCCGCCTGCGACTCGTGGGTGACGATGGTCGTGCGCTCGACGGGCACCAGGCCCTCGAGGCGCCGCAGCGTTTCAGCGATCATCGGGCGGCTGCCGACGATGGGCAGCACCTGCTTGGGGCGGTTGCGTCGGCTCTCGGGCCAGAAGCGCCTGCCGCTGCCGCCCGCCATGATGACGGCGTGGAGCATGCCTCACTCCTTCAATCAGAACCCGCGCCTGCGGCGAGCGGCAGCACGCGGAGGGCCTCCTCGGCCCGGAAGGCCCGGCGTTCGCCGCCGGGGAACTCGAGCTCGACGCCCAGCAGGGGGTCGCTGGCGACCAGGCGCCCCTCGTGGCTGCTCCGCTGGGTCTGCACGCGGACCGCCTGGCCCAGCAGGGCGGCCCGCCGCGCCCATTGCTCGGCGACGCCGGCCCAGCGGCCCGCCAGCGCCTCGCGGTAGTGCACGCCCACGCGACGCAACACCGCGCCTGCGACCGCCTCGCGGGCGAACGGCCTGCCGGCCTCGATCGCCAGGCTGGTAGCCGTCGGGCGGATCTCCTCGGGAAGCTCGCCGCGCAGCGTGTTCACGTTGATGCCGATGCCCACGACGCACGGGGCCACCCTGGCGCCGCGGCACTCCGTGAGGATGCCGGCCACCTTGCGGCCGGCGAGCACCACGTCGTTCGGCCAGCGGATGCCCGCGGCAAGGCCCGCCTCGGCCTCGATGGCCTCCGCCACGGCCACCGCGGCCAACGCCGTGATGTGCGCGGGGCCGATGTCGCCCGTCTCGGGCCGGAGCACGAACGACATCAGGAGCCCCCGGCCCCTGGGACTCAGCCAGGCCCTGCCGAACCGGCCGCGGCCCTGCACCTGCTCCTCGGCGAACACCGCGGTGCCCTCCGCGCACCCGGCGTCGGCCCAGGCCCACGCGATGTCGCTGGTGGAGCTCACGCTGCCCAGCACCCGCAGCTCGGCCTGCGCCCACCCGTTATCCAGCGATGCCCGAATCGCCTCAGCGTCCAGCATTCGGCGGCCCTCGGATTCGCGCGGAACAGCCCTGCTGCCGGGGATTCTAGCGGATCAGCCGCAGGCACGCAACTGGGGGCGAAGAGCGGGCCATAATAGAAGGCGAAAGGACCACTCACTGGCAGCGATCCTTTCGCCTTGTCGAGGTCGGCGTTGTGGCAACAGGAGTGGCAAGCGATTGCTACCCACGCCACGGGAGGGGACGGGCGGCACGGCGTGGTAACAACCGTTTCACGCCCTCCTCCTGTTGTCGTTGACGCCGACTTGTCAATCTCCCCAGAGTTGACGGATGTCTAAGAAGCAACCTGTGTGCCACGGAAGGCTCTGCGAAGACCGATCTGACGTAAGAAACTGGCAAATCTATAGTTATGCGAACATGCCCCCATTGCGGCGGTGGCTCTGCGCCTGGCCCGCTGGCCGAAGCCGTGCAGCAGGCTGCACGGGATCGTGCAGCCTGCCGACCGCCGAGCCCTTCAGCCCCGACGCGAATCGAACGATTCAGACACCTCGGACAACTCGGAAGAGTCCGACAAGTCCGACCAGTCCGACAAGTCCAACCGGTCTGACAAGGCCGACAGGCCCGACGGCTCCGATACCCTGCCCCCGCCTGCCCCGCCCATTGCCGCGGTCTCGCGGCCGCCCAGAGCATGGCGTTTGGGGCATCCGCCGCCTTTCTGGCCGCGTCCCTCATGCTGTATCACTCCCCCGGGTGATTCAGCATGGGCGCTTTGGCGATCCGGAGGCTTCCACGGCCTTCCGGCCATGCTGAATCACTTCTCCTCTCAGGGGGGGATACAGCATGGGACCGGGCCTGGCCTGAACCGCTGCCCCGGTCAGCGCTCCGCGCGAACCTTGACCGCCCGCACGCAACCTCATATAATGGCGCGGGGCGGCCACCGTTGGCCGCCGGGTTTCTCATGTACACAGGCGGCGGCCATAAGCCGTGGCATCGCAGCCATCCGCCGGAAATCAGGAGCGCACGAATGCGCGCGCGCGAAATCGTCCTGCTGGTGCTCGTGGCCTTCCTCCTCGTTCTCAAGGTGGCGCCAGGCGCCGAGAAGCGCGAGGAGAGCTACGCGAACTTCAAGACCTTTGTCACCGTGCTCGAACAGGTGAAGCGCAACTACGTGGTGCCGGTGGACGACTCGAAGCTCTTCTACGGCGCCTTCAAGGGCATGCTCGCCGAGCTCGACCCCTACAGCCAGTTCATGACCCGCGAGGACGTCGAGCAGCTCGAGGTGGACACCGAGGGCGAGTTCGGCGGCCTGGGCATCGAGATCACGGTTGACCAGAACCGCATCCTCACCGTGATCACGCCGCTCGAGGACACGCCGGCAATGAAGGCGGGCGTCCTGCCCGGCGACCGCATCGTGGAGATCGAGGGACACAACACGTACAACATGACCTTGATGGACGCCGTGAAGCGCCTGCGCGGCAAGCCGGGCACCAAGGTCACCATCACCGTGGTGCACCAGCTCACGGGCAAGCGTGAGACGCTCACGATCACGCGCGACATCATCAAGGTCAAGAGCGTCCGCGCCGTGCGGATGGTGGACCCCGGGGCCAAGGTGGGCTACGTGCGCATCAACAACTTCCAGCGCACCACGGTGGACGAGCTGACCCAGGCCGTCAAGAAGCTGCTGGCCGATGGGATGCAGGCCATGGTGCTGGACCTGCGGCGCAACCCCGGCGGCCTGCTCGACAGCGCCGTGGGCGTGGCCGACCTCTTCATCGAGAAGGGCGTCATCGTGTCCACCAAGGGCCGCAGCCCCGACACCTCGCACCAGTTCGACGCGCAGAAGGAGGGCACCTTCCCGAACTTCCCCCTGGCCGTGCTGGTGTCGAACTTCAGCGCCAGCGGCTCCGAGATCGTGGCGGGCGCCATCCAGGACCACCATCGCGGGATCATCGTCGGCCAGCGCTCCTACGGCAAGGCCTCCGTGCAGAGCATCCTGTCGCTCGAGGGCGGCTGCAAGCTGCGCCTCACCACGGCCCGCTACTACACGCCCGCCGGCCGCCTGATCCACCGCGAGATTGACGCCAAGGAGAACGAACCCTGGGGCATTCACCCCGACCTCGAGGTGAAGATGACGGTGGAAGACGAACTCGGCCTCAGCGAGCACTTCCGCGACGAGCGGGTGAGCGAGACCAACAACGGCGCGAAGCCGCCGAAGCCCGAGGTCCAGCCTCCCCTCGAAGAGGGCGAGATGAAGCCCGACGCCCGTAAGGAGGGCGAGAAGAAGGAATTTGTGGATACTGCCCTCGTGCGGGCCGTGGATGCGCTGAAGGCGATCATGGTCGTCCAGAGGCGCTAAGGTCGTTTCTGAGTCCGCTGCCCGCTCGCCGGGCACGAGCTCCGAGGCCCGGCCCGCGCGTCTCCGCGGCCGCCACCCCAGGGTCTCCACGCGCCAGGTTCCCCCATGCGTGTCCTCGGCATCGAAACGTCCTGCGACGAGACGGCGGCGGCAGTGGTCGAGGACGGCACGCGCGTGTTGAGCAGCGTCGTCGCCTCCCAGGAGCACCTGCACGCGAAGTACGGCGGCGTGGTGCCTGAGATCGCCTGCCGGGCCCACGTGGAGGCCGTCGTGCCCACCATCGAACAGGCCCTCCAGCGCGCGGGGGCGGCCCTCGGCTCGCTCGACGCGGTGGCGGTGACCACCTGCCCCGGTCTCATCGGCGCGCTGCTGATCGGCGTCGCGGCCGCCAAGACGCTGAGCTGGCTCCTCGGCGTGCCGCTCGCCGCCGTGAACCACCTCGAGGCCCACCTCTATGCGCCCGCCCTCGTGGAGCCGCTCGAGTACCCGCTCGTCGGTCTCATCGCCTCGGGAGGCCACACGATTCTGCTCCACGCCGAGAGCCCCATTGACACCGACGTGATCGGCACGACCACCGACGACGCGGCCGGCGAGGCATTCGACAAGGCCGCCGCCGTCCTCGGCCTCTCCTACCCCGGCGGACCCGCCATTGACCGGGCGGCCAGAGGCGGCAACCCCGGGGCCGTGGCTTTTCCCCGCACACGGCTCGAGCCCGGCTCGTTCGACTTCAGCTTCAGCGGCCTCAAGACCGCCGTGCTCTACCAGTGCTACGGCCAGAACGTGCGCGGCCGCGGCCAAGCGCCCCTGCCGCCCGACACCGTGGCCGACGTCGCGGCCTCGTTCCAGGAGGCCGTGGTGGACGTGTTGGTCGAGAAGAGCGTGCGGGCCGCCCTCTCGCGCGGCGTGAGCACGCTGGTGGCCGGCGGCGGCGTGGCCTGCAACTCACGCCTGCGCACCCGCCTGGCCGAGGAAGCGGGCAAGGTCGGCCTCAAACTCCGCTTCGCGCCCCCGGCTCTGTGCACCGACAATGCCGCCATGGTGGCCGGCCTCGGCGCCCATCTGATCGCCGCGGGGCGACAGGCCGGGCTCGATGTGGCCCCCACCCCCTATCTGCCCTTCTCGCGCTCGCTCAGGAAAGGGAAAACCGGCTGATGAACGTGCAGGCGCTCCGCGAACTCCTGACGCAGGTTCAGGCGGGCCAGGTGGACCCCGAGGCGGCTCTCGACCGCATCCGCCGGCTGCCGTTCCAGGACCTGGGCTTCGCCAACGTGGACACTCACCGCGCCCTGCGCTGCGGGGTGCCCGAGGTCGTCTTCTGCCCGGGCAAGACTCCCGCGCAAGTGGCCGCCATCGCCCAACGCCTCCTCGCCGAGGGCTGCGAAGTGCTCGCCACGCGGGCCGAGCCGGCCATCTTCGAGGCCGTCCGCGGCGTGTGCCCCGAGGCGGAGTACCACGAGGCCGCCCGCGCCATCGTGTGCGGCCGCAAGCCCAAGGAGCCGCCGCCCGGCAACATCCTGGTCGTCAGCGCCGGCACCAGCGACATCCCCGTGGCCGAGGAGGCGCGTGTCACCGCCGAGGTGCTCGGCAACCGCGTGGCGAAGCTGTACGACGTCGGCGTCGCCGGCATCCATCGCCTGCTCCAGCGCGCCGACCACGTTTTCGACGCCAACGTGCTGATCGTGGTGGCCGGCATGGAGGGCGCGCTGGCCAGCGTGGTGGGCGGCCTCGCGCGGCGGCCCGTCATCGCCGTGCCCACGAGCATCGGCTACGGCGCCAGCTTCGGCGGCCTCGCCGCGCTGCTCGCCATGCTCAATAGCTGCGCCTCCAGCGTCTGCGTGGTGAACATTGACAACGGCTTCGGAGCGGGCTACGTGGCCTCGCTGATCAACCACACCAACCTCCCCAGCCCGGGAAGGAGCTCCCCTTGTCCCAGCGCACCGAAGTGATGTCGTGGGTCCGCAAGCACCGGATCGTCGCCGTCGTGCGCAGCACCACCGACCAGGTGCGGCCCGTGGTGGACGCGCTGCTCGAGGGCGGCGTGTGCTGCATCGAGATCACCTTCACCGTGCCCAAGGCCCCCGAGGTGATCGCGATCGTGAAGAGGGCCTATGCCGGCCAGGTGGTCCTGGGCGCGGGCACAGTGACCGACACGCAGCGGGCCACCGAGGCCATCGAGGCCGGGGCGCGCTACCTCGTGGCGCCCAACACGAACCTCGATGTGATCCGCCTGTGCGCCGAGCGCGACGTGGCCGTGATGCCCGGCGCCTTCACCCCCACCGAGATCGCCGCGGCCTGGCACGCGGGCGCCGACTGCGTGAAGCTCTTCCCCGCCGAGCTGGGCGGCATCCCGTACCTCAAGGCGGTGCGCGCCCCGCTGCCTGAGGTGCCCATCATGCCCACGGGCGGCGTGGACGTGGCGAACGCCGCCGAGTGGCTCAAGGCGGGAGCCGTGGCGCTCGGCGTCGGCTCCAACCTCGTGCGCAAGGACGCCCTGGCCAGCGGCAACTATGCACTGATCACCCAGACCGCGAGGCAGTTCGTCGCGGCCGTCGCCAGCGCGTGACCCAGGAGCCCGGTGTGTTCGACATCGGCCAGGACATCGAGCGACTCGTCCGCCCCGCAGACGCCCACAAGGGGCAGTTCGGCCACGTTCTGGTGCTGGCCGGCTCCACGGGCTTCGCCGGCGCCGCCTGCCTCGCCGCCGAGGCCGCCCTGCGCAGTGGGGCGGGCCTGGTGACGCTCGGCGTGCCCGCCTCGCTGCTGCCCGTCGTGGCGGCCAAGCTCACCGCCTGCATGACCCACCCGTTCCGCGAAGTCCCGGGCGGGGCCTTCGCCCTGGGCGCGCTGCCCGACATGCTCCGCTTCGCCGCGCGGTGCGACGTGGTGGCCCTCGGGCCGGGCATCGGCCGCCACCGCTCGACCCAGAAGCTTGTCCACGCGCTCATCCGCTCGCTCGGCAAGCCGCTGGTACTCGATGCCGACGGCCTCAACGCGCTCGAGGGCTGTGCCGAGGTGCTCGATGCCGCCTCGGCGCCCGTCATCATCACCCCCCACCCGGGCGAAATGGCGCGCCTGACCGGCTTGGCGACGAGCGCCGTGCAGGCGAGTCGCAGCGAAGTGGCCCTCCGCTTCGCGCGCGAGCACTCCGTCATCACGGTGCTCAAGGGGCACCGCACGGTGGTGAGCGACGGGCGCCAGCAGTACGTGAGCTGGTCGGGCAACCCGGGCATGGCCACCGGCGGCACGGGAGACGTGCTCACCGGCATGATCGCCGCCCTGCTCGCCCAGGGCCTGCCGCCGTATTCCGCTGCGTACCTCGGCGTGAGCCTGCACGGCCTCGCCGGCGACCTGGCCGTCGAGAGGACCGGCGAACAGGCCCTCACGGCCACCGACATCCTGGCCCACATCGGCGCGGCCTTCTGCGAAGCCTGCGGCCGCGCGTGGAATCCCAAGAGGAGTTCCGGATGATCCGCGAAGTCGTCATGCCCAAGCTCGGCCAGACGATGGAGGAGGCCTCCATCGAAGCCTGGCGCGTCCGCGAGGGCGACAGCGTTCAGAAGGGCGATGTGCTCCTGGAGATCAACACCGACAAGGCGGCCCTCGAGGTCGAATCCTTCTATGCCGGCGTGGTGAAGAAACTCCTCTACGGCCAGGGCGCCACGGTGCCCTGCAACGCCGTCATCGCCCTCATCGGCGACGCCGCCGACGTGGTGACCGACGAGATGGTGACGCGTGCCCTCGCCACGGCCCAGGCGGCGGCGGCCGCGGTCAAGGCGCCCGCCGCGGCGCCCGCTCCCGCCGCGAAGCCGGCCGAGCCGCGCCCGGCGCCCGTCGCGCCGGCCGCGATGCCTGCCCCTGCGCCCGCTCCGATGGCGGCGGCCCCCGTCGTCGAGGCGGCTCCCCCCGTTTCCGATCGGGTGTTCATCTCGCCCCGCGCCCGCCGTGTGGCGGGCGAAGAACGCGTGCCGCTCCAGGTGCTGCGCGGCTCCGGGCCCAACGGGCGCATCGTGGAAGCCGACGTGCTGGCCTATGCGGCGCGTGTGGCGCAGCTTCGCGTGTCGCCCACGGCGCGCGAGATCGCCCATCAACGCGGCGTGGACCTCACGCGCGTGAAGGGCAGCGGCGCCGACGGGCGGATCATGGCCGCCGACGTCGAGAAGGCGCCCGCGGCCGGCCGCCGCCGCGTGCCGCTCACGGCCATGCGCCGCGTGGTGGCCCAGCGCATGACCCTCAGCAAGGCCACCATCCCGCACTTCTACCTCACGATGGACGCCGACATGACGGCCCTCGTGGCTTTCCGCGCCCAGCTTCAGGCGTCGAGCGGCCGCAAGGTCTCGTTCAACGACTTCATCCTCCGCGCCTGCACGCTCGCCTTCGCCGAGGTGCCCGCGATGAACTGCGCGTGGGCCGACGGCGCGCTGCTCTACCGCGACGAGGTGAACATCGGCATCGCCGTGGGGCTTGAGGGGGGCCTCATCGTGCCCGTGGTGCGCGGCTGCGAGAGCAAGTCGTTGCTCGAGATCGCCGCGGCCAGCGAGGCCCTCATCGCCAAGGCCCGCCACAAGCGACTCACGCCCGACGACTACGAGGGCGGTTGCCTGACCCTGTCGAACCTGGGGATGTTCGGCGTGGACAGCGTGATCCCGATCATCAACCCTGGCGAGGCGGCGATCCTGGGCATCGGCCGCATCGCCAAGCGGCCCGTGGTGATTGACGACGGCATCGCCATCCGCCAGATGACCACGCTCGTGCTCGCCTGCGACCATCGCCTGGTGGACGGCGTGATCGGCGCCCAGTTCCTCCAGAAGGTGAAGGAGTTGCTGGAAGCGCCGAAGTCACTCGCGTGAGCGCCGCGTCGGCTGCACCGGCGCGCTCATCACGAACTGGGCGGCCGTGGGCAGGATGGCGGGGATGAAGAGGCTGATGCTATAGTGGCCGGCGGGGTACCACTGGATCGCCGGCCTGCCGAACGCCTCCCAGAGGGCCAGCGTGTTGCGGCGCAGCACGGTCGTGTCCGCCGAGGCGTTGATCATCAGCACCTGCCGGGGGTTGACTCGCTTGCCGAAGGTGACCGGGTCTATGGCCTGCGATTCCTCCCGGAGCCGCTCGAGCGTGTAGCCCAGCTCCATGAGGCGGTCGCGCACGTCCTCAGTCTCGGGCGCGTGCCAGAGAATGTCCACTGGGTCGCCGCCGGCCAGCACCAGCACGTTGCGGTCGAAGCGCGGGTCCACGGCGACGGCGAGCGCCCCGATGATTCCGCCGAGGCTCACGCCGATGAGGCCGATTCGCCTCGGGTCCACCTCGGGCTGCTGCTGGAGCCAGCAGGCGGCGCGGCGGACGTCGGCCACGGTGCCCTCGATGGCTTCCAACATGCGTTCCGGCTTGCCGACGAAGGTGCGGTAGAGCGAGGTGCCCGCAGCCCGCCGCTCGCCGTAGTAGGGCATCTTGACGATGAGGCTCGGGATGCCGGCCGAGGCGAAATGCCGCGCGACCATGCGCGCCACCACGAAACTCCCGTCCAGGATATCCAGCACCACCACGCCCGGCGCTTTGCCCTTCTGCTGCGCGGGCACGTAGTACTCGGCGTGGACGGTGTTGCATTCGGGCATCTCGTAGCGCCGCGGCGAGGGGAAGGTGACGTGGTAGACCACGTGGGTGTCGGCCGCGGCGGTGCGCTCCATTTGCCACGGAAACGGGTCGGGGGGGAAGTTGTAGCGCTGAAGATGCTCGTGGACCCTGGGGTCCGGGTCGCTGAGCGTCTCGAGCGAGCGGCCGCAGTGGATGGTGCCGCCCATCGGGCGCACGCGGGCGCAGGCCCAAGCGGCCAGGATCAGGCAGAGGGGGAGGAAGCGCCTCATCAGAGCCCCACGACCGAGTAAACGACGTCCTGGAGAATGCCCTCTCCGGCGAAGCGGGCGAGGATGGGGTCGAGTTCGCTGGGCGAGCCGGCGACGAAGTACGTGTAGATTCCGCGCTCCTGCTTCATCAATTCGCAGGTGATGAAGGCCTCGCGGCCGGCCACGTCGTGCGGCGACAGGCGGCGCGTGGTGTGGAGCAGGGCGCTCTTGCGCAAGGTCTCGGAGTCGTACGGATGCTCCTCGAGCGTGGTCACCTTGGTCAGGCGCTTGACCACCCGCACGATCTCGTCCTTCTCGGCCTCGGTGCACCAGAAGGTCACCACCACGGTGCCGTCGTGCCGCGTGGTGTAGGCGGCCCCGTGGCCGACCACGGTGTCAATCGAGATGCCGCGGTTCGAGAACGCCGACGCGATGCTGGTGAGCGCCCCGGCCCGGTCCGCCAGGCCCACGCGGAACACCCAATGCTTCTTCTCTTGCTCCTGAGCCATTTGTGCGATCCTCTGCGAAGCCCGAGAGGTGGAAGGCAGCAACGGTGCACGCTTCGAGCCGCGAGCGCCGCGCCTGAAGTCCCGTGATGCCGCTGCTCCGAAGGCCCATGGCCCGCTGCTCGGGGCTACCCGGGCGGCACGTAGCGGCGGGCCTGTTCCTGCCCCGCCAGCACGCGGCAGGCGCCCATGGCCATCTCCTCCATCTCCGGCGTCTCGCGGAGCACCAGGACGGGCAGGAGGTGGCTCAGGCGGTTCTTGAGCGAACGCACGATGAGCTCGGACCGGGCCAGGCCGCCGGTCAGGATCGCGGCCTCGCAGTCGGGCCCCACGGCCACGGCCATGGCCCCGATGTTCTTGGCGATCTGGTAGACCATGGCCTCGACGACGAGGCGCGCGCGCTCGTCTCCCGCCTGGATGCGTTTCTCGATCTCCTCCATGCGGTGGTCGCCCAGGTACGAGTGGAGCCCCCCGCGCTGGGTGAGCTCCTCGTAGAGTTCCTCCTTGGTGAACCGCCCGCTGTAGCACAGCTCGATGAGGTCCTTGAGCGGCAGCGTGCCCGCGCGCTGCGGAGTGAACGGGCCTTCGCCCAGAAGGGCGATGGTGTTGTCCACGATCCGCCCGCCGCGCACGGCCGCGATGGTGATGCCGCTGCCGAGGTGCGCGACCACGTAGTTGGCATGCTCGATGTGCGCCCCGGTCTTCTCGGCCATGCGGACCGCCGCCGACCGGACGCTCAGGACGTGCGCCACGCTGCGACGCACGATGGGCGCGTAGCCGGAGACCTCTGCCTCGGGGCTGAACTCGTCCACGACCACGGGGTCCACCACGAACGCGGGCACGCCGAACTCGCGGGCCAGCTCGGCCGCCATCGGGATGCCGAGATTCGATGCGTGGAGGCCCTCGGGGGTCTGTGTGATCGCGTGCACGAGCCCTTCGTCCACGACGACCTGCCCGTCGCGCACCTCGGCGATCACGTAGGTGCCGCCGGGCAGCTTGCCGGCCGGGCGCGGCAGCAGGCCGCCGCGCGCCACGATCGCGTTCAGCTCGCGGATGTCGTGGCGGCTCAGGAAGTCGCGGACCACGGCGTCGCGTCGCCGGGCCTCCGACTGAAGATCGCGCGCGGGCTCGGGCGGGGCCTCGTGCTGGACCTCGGCTGAGCGGAGGCACTTCTGGCCCTCGAAGAGCGCGATCTTGGTGGAGGTGGCCCCCGGGTTCAGCACAAAGACGCGGAAGGGCCTCGTCGGGGTGGCCGAAACGAGGGGACGCGGCGGCGGGGCTGCGCGGTGGCGCATGTCCATCCGCTCCGCCGCGATGCTGCACAGGGCGAGCGACTGGAGCTTCGTCTCCACGTTGTCGGCCCGCGACAGGATGACGTAGGGCACCTGCACGCCGACCGTGATGCCCGCGAACGTGCCGAGGCCGTAGCCGACCATCTGCATGATGACCTTGTAGAGCACGTTGGCCGATTCGATGTTCGGGCACACGAGGACGTCGGCCTGGCCGGCAACCTCGAGGGCCGCGCCGTGCGCGGGGAGGCCCTTGATGCCCACGGAGCCGGGGTCCACGGCGAGATCGAACGACAGCGGGCCGTAGACGACCGCGTTGTCCCAGTGACGGTGCGCCAGGGCATCGGCCATCTTGGTCGAGGGCAGCGAGTCGATCACCTTCTCGTTCGCCGAGAGCACGGCCACGCGGGGGCGCTCGATGCCCATGATCGCGCGGGCCACGTCCACCGCGTTCTCGATGAGGCCGACCATGCGGCCGAAGCTGCACACGGTGGTGACGCCGGGGTCGGTGAGCAGCATGGGCCGGCCGTTGGCGATGGGCGCCGCATCGAACATCGTGACGAGGCTGATCGTGTTGCGCACCACGATGCGCATCATCGCGCGGTTGAGGATGGGCGTGGAGATGTTGCCCTTGAGGATGATGTCCACGCCGCCCTGCTGCATGCGGTCCACCGTGCGGGCGGCCGTCTCCTCGGGGCTGGCGGTGGCCAGGATGTCGTCGTCGGCCACCGCGACGCCGATCGCGTGCGCCGCGCGGCGGATCGCCGTCTCGTCGCCGACCAGGATGCAGCGCTCGACGATGGCATGGTCGCGCGCCGATTCCACGAGACGCAGATCGTCCTCACGGTCGCCGCCGGCGATGAGGATGGTCTTGGGCCGGATGTGGCCCGCGATCAGCACCAGATCGCTCACGGCCTCGAGCGCCATCGGGCGGCGCCGATCGCCACGCGGAGTTGAAGACACAAGACCCCCTGCCTTCTTGTGGCCGGAAAGGGATGTGCGAGCCGGCGCCTACTGTACAGATGGCATCCGAGCCTGTCAACCGTTCCCGCGCCTTGAACGCACGCGGGGGATCGCATAGAATCCGCGCGGTGGTTCTTGTTGTGAGGTGCGCGATGAAGGCATGGGCGGCACTGGCCCTCATGTTCGGCGTGGCCGCGGCCGGCGAGGCCGTGCGGGTCTCGACCCCCGATGCCTTGCGTGAGGCGCTGGGCCGCGCGAAGCCGGGCTCCACGATCCTGGTGGAGCCGGGAGACTACCGCGGCTACTTCAGCGCGGCCCACCTCCACGGCACGGCCGAGCAGCCCATCGTCATCGCCGCCGCTGACCCGGCGAAGCCCCCCGTGTTCGTGGGGGCCGGGGGGTGCCTCCACCTGTCTTCCGTGAGCTTCGTGGTCCTGCGCGGCCTGGTTCTGGCGGGCGCCCGACTGAACGGCCTGAACATTGACGACGGCGGCACGATCACCGCGCCCTCGCACCACATTCTGCTCGAGGACCTGACGGTGCGCGACGTGGGGCCGCGCGGCAACTGCGACGGGATCAAGCTGTCGGGCGTGGACGATTTCCTGGTCCGGCGCTGCACCGTCGAGCGATGGGGCGCGGGGGGCTCGGGGGTGGACATGGTCGGCTGCCACCGCGGGCTCTTCGTGGACTGCACGCTCCGCCACACCGGCAGCGGCGCCAGCGGCATCCAGGCCAAGGGCGGGAGTTGCGACGTGGTGGTCTATCGCTGCCGCTTCCTCCACGCGGGACAGCGGGCGATCAACATGGGCGGCTCCACGGGCGCCCAGTTCTTCAGGCCGCCGTCGCCCGGCTACGAGGCCAGACGCATTGCCGCCATCGGCAACACCTTCATCGGCTCGATGGCGCCCATCGCGTTCGTGGGCAGCGACGAGTGCCTGGCCGCCTTCAACACGATCTACCGGCCCACGGCCTTCGTCCTGCGTATCCTCCAGGAGAGCCGGGGCGAGCAGTTCGTGCCATCGCGAAATGGCGCCTTCGGCCGCAACCTGGTCGTGTGGCGCGCGCGCGACCTGCGCGACGTAGCCAACATCGGCTCCCGCACCTCGCCGGCGACGTTCCGCTTCGAGAACAACTGGTGGTACTGCGAGGACCGGCCGGCCCGCAGCCAGCCGTCGCTGCCGGCCCCCGAGCGCGACCCGGTGGTCGGCCAGGACCCTGGCCTCGTCGTTCAGGACGATCGGGTCACAACCGGCCGCGACCTGGACTACGGGGCGGGCTCGCCGCGCGCCGCGACGCAGTTCGATCTCGTCGGCGCCGAGTTCGCCCCCTGGGCGTTCGGCAAGGCTCAGGATACGGGACCCCAGGCCAAGTGATGAAAGGAGTGGCAGCGTGCAAGACCTGCGGTATCAGACGAAGCGGCGCTCGCGCGAGGAGTTGCTCAAGCACCTCCAGACGTTTGAGCTGGACCTGAAGTTCGCGGTCGGCATCTGGTATTTCGCGCCCGGCGGGGGGCGGTTCCACGAGCGCTACGCGCCCGATATTGCGCTCGAGGACCGCATCGCGATGGCGGCCGAGTGGGCGAAGTGGGGGGTGGCCGGCATCGAAGCCCACTATCCCACCGAGGCCAACGAGGAGAACCTCCACCTCTACAAGAAGCTCGAGAGGGAGACGGGCATCCGCCTCACCAACATCGGGCCGTTCATCTTCTACGACAAGGACTTTGAGTTCGGCTCGCTCTCGAACCCCATCAGGGCCAATCGCGAGAAGGCCCGCGAGAGAGTGGTCCAGGCGCTGAAGTTCGTCCGGGCTGCCGAGGCCGACCACGTGGGCATCTGGCCAGGGATTGACGGCTACACCTACTCGCTCGGCACGCCCTTCTACACGATGTGGGACACGTTTGAGGAGGCCGTGGCCTCGGCGATGGACGAGGTGCCGGGGGTGCGCGTGGCGATCGAGCCGAAGCCCTACGAGCCGGCGCCGAACAACATCCTGCGCACCACGGCCGACGGCCTGCTCGCCTGCCACGACATCGAGGCCCGGCTGACTCACCCCGAGAATAAGCGCCGGCTCGCTGAGGGGCATAGGATGCTCGTCATGCAGCCCGAAATCGGCCACGTGTGCATGGGCTTCGAGGATGTGCCCTACGCCTTCGCCCGCTGCGCGCGCGAGGGACGCCTGGGGAACACCCACTGGAACAGCCAGCCCCTCGGCAACTACGACCAGGACCTCAACGTGGGCGTCGTGGGTTGGGAGCAGACCGAGGCGTTGCTCTACACCCTCAAGATGATCGGCTATCGGGGGTACTTCTGCTTCGACATCAACCCCGAGCGGATGCCCGTTGAGAAGGCCGTGGAAATCAACTGCCGCGTCCTGCGCATCATGAACGACCGCATCAACCGCCTGCCGCACGAACGGGTGCTCGACTGCTATTTCGAGCCCCACAAGCACCGCGGCGAGCTGGAGCTGATCCTGGCCGAGGCGAGGAGGTGAGCAGGCCGCTCAATGGCCGGGGCGCTTGTGCGAGGCCGCGTGGTGCCCGAAGCCGCCGAGGATCATCAGGCCCAGCGCGCCGCCCAGGCACACCATGCCCACCACGCCCATCAGCGAAAGAGCCTCCCACCTCGACACGATGAATGCGCCGGCCAGCAGGAGGATGACCGAGAAGAGCTTGGGCGCCGTGTTCAGCACGCCGATCGTCAGGCAGCGGCAGAAGAGATAGAGCATCGCCGCGGCGAGGAACAGGAAGAGGCCCCAGGGCTGCCGGCCCACCATGGTGATCAGCGTGCCCGCCGCCATCAGCGCGAGCGACCCGATCAGCCCTGCCCAGACCAGCGTGCGTTGCGGGCCGCTCCGGACCGGCTCCTCCTTCTCCTCACGCCGGGTGAGGTCAAAGTTGATCAGGCTATTGCGGTGCGGCGAACTCTCTGGAGGCGTTTCTTCCACGGTGTTCGTTCCCCCTGGGTGGCGAGGCGCTCAGCGCTTCTTGCGGCCGAGGACCTTGGCGACGATGGACTCGAATTGCCTGAGTTCGAGGAGGCCCTTCTGGCGAAGGGCTTCGTCCTTGACCTTCCGCAGGATGGCCATGAGCTGATCGTCGTCAGCCTCGTCGGCGCGGCCGAGGACTTCCATGTAGTGGCGCACGGTGTCAATGCCGCTCTTCTTGCCGATGAGCACCTTGGGGCCGCTCTGGCCCATGAGCGTCCAGTGGTAGGGGAACAGCTCGAGGGCGTGCTCGAGGCCGCAGTTGCGCAGCCAGCTCACGATGATGCCCGACTCGATCTCGAACACGCGGTCGCCCACGATCGGGGCGTTGGTGGGGAGCCTGTAGCCGCAGACCTTCTGCACGAGTTTCGAGAGGGCGTAGAGCTTCTCGCAGCGGATGCGGGTCTTCACGTTGTACATCGTCTTGAGGGCCAGGGCGACCTCCTGAAGCGAGGCATTGCCGCAGCGTTCGCCGATGCCGTTCACCGTCACGTGGGCCACCTCGCAGCCCGCGGCGATGCCCAGCAGCGTGTTCGCCGTGCCGCAGCCGAAGTCGTCGTGAAAATGCGTCTCGACGGGCACCTTGACCCGCTCTTTGACCTTGCGCACGAGGTAGCCCATCGCGCTGGGGCTCACGCCGCCGAAGGTGTCCACCAGCGCCAGCGCGTCCATGTGCCCCTCGGTCGCCACGCGGGCGATGGTCTGGAGAAACCAGTCCATCTCGGCCCGGCTGGCGTCAATGGGGAAGAAGACCGTGTAGAGACCGTTCTCGTGGGCGAAGCGGGTGGCCTCGATGGCCAGGCCGATGGCCTTCTCCAGCGGCCACTTGTAGGCGTGGCGGATGATGTGCTCGCTGCACGGAATCTCCACCACGATGCCGTCCACCCCCGTGTCGAGGGCGCGCTGGACATCGGGCACCATGCACCGGGCGAAGGAGAAGATCTTCGGGCCGAGCCTGGCCTGGACGATGGCCTTGATCGCCTGGGCGTCCTGCTTCGAGACAGCGGGCATGCCCGCCTCGATGCGGTCCACGCCCGCTTCGGCCAGGGCCTCGGCGATCCGGACCTTATCGCCCTTGCGGAAGCAGAGGCCCGACTGCTGCTCGCCGTCGCGCAGCGTGATGTCGTGGAACTGCACCTTGTGCGGCAGGTCGAGGCCGCTCGTGACCTCGGGCGCGTAGTTCCAGGGGCTGACGAAGTACTGGTCCGACTTCCAGGGGTGCCTTGCCATTGCGTGCTCCTGTCGCCAGTGGGGACGGCGATTGTAGCCGGTTGGTGCCCCTCAGTCAAAGCTTCCCGGCGTGCTGCTTGACACTCTCGGCCTGTTGCGCTAGCATGCACCCGATTCTGCGGTACGGGGATGGAGAGAGCTGGAGAGAGCAATGCCCGAAGATGCCCAGGAGAAGGTAGCCCCCGGAAAGGAGCCCTCGGCCGGCAAGGAAGAGAAGGAGATGAGCTTCGAGGAGGCCGTCGAGACGCCCGAGGCGAAGTTCACGATCCTCGTCTCCAGCCTGGCCACCCAAGTGCTCGTGAGCCTCGGCCAGATCGAGAACCCGCTGAGCAAGAAGAAAGAGGTGGACCTCAAGAGCGCCAGGTTCTCCATTGATCTGCTCCAGATGCTCTCGGACAAGACGCGCGGGAACCTGACCGACATCGAGAAGCGTTACCTGGATGGCGTGCTTTACCGGCTGCGCATGGGCTACGTCGAGGCCAGCAAGTAGCCCCCGACCGGCCCCCTGGAGCCCCCGAAGATGGATTTCCCCACCAGCCAGGCGATCAAGGATGTCATTGGGTCGCTGAAAGGCCGCCTGCCGCAGGCCGATTACGAGCGAGTCGCCCCTTTGCTGAGCGAACTCGTCGCGCTGCTCCAGCGCGCGCACGAGGAAGAGCGCAAGCAGCTCAAGGCCGAGCGCGCCGCCCTGGACCGAGACCGCGATGCCGTGAATCTCGCCCGCCGCGAGGTCGAGGCCAGCCGCGAGGCCCTTGCGAAGGAGCGCGAGGTCACCGAGCGCGAGAAGAAGGTCGCCCAGCGCTGGCGCGAGGCCGATGCCGCGATGGCCGCTGCCCAGGCCGTCGCTCCCCCCGCCCAGTCCGAGTGAGTCCCAGATCCCACATTCCACATTCCAGATTGGGGAGCGAAGAGCGGGGCCGCTGTTCGCCTTGCCCTCTTGGGTCCCCAATCTGTAACTTGCAGTCTGGTAGCCGGGATCACGCCTTGCCGTGCTCCGCTCGGCGCGCCTTCTCTCGTTCTCCGGCCTGACGGACCATTTCGGCGGCCTTTGCATCGAACGCCTCCCGCTCGCGTTCGGCCAGCTTCGCCGCCTTCTCCTTGGCGCCGAAGTGCCGCTGCCCCTTGAGTTCGCTGTCGCGGAGGCTGTAGCGGCGGGCGAAGGCTTCCGTCTCGGCAACATCGAACAGCGCATCGGCCAGGTCCATCGCCTTCTGCCACACTGGCAGGTCCTCGAAGCTCCTGTACGTCGCCAACGCCTCATCCTCCGTACCGAGGAACCCCTGGTTGCAGATTCCAGGTTGCAGAGGATCCGGGACCGCGGCGTGGGTGTACGCCGGCTCCTTGGAGCGATGAAGGCTGCCTGCCCGTTTCGTGAATCCGTAATCTGGGATGCGGAATCTGGGATTGCCCTCAAACAGCACGACCCGCCCAGGCTTTCGCCCGCGCGGGTCGCGTGTATCTCAGTGCAAGCGTGCGAGGCTCAGATGTACTCGTTGAGGATGTTCTCGAGCATCTCCTGCCGCCCGCTCTGAATCTTCGGCTCGCCGTTCCTGAGGGTATAGGCTTCGAGTTCCTTGAAGCCCACCTTGCCCGCCTCGATCTTCCTGCCGAGATCGGTCTTCCAGCCCGCGTAGCGCTGGGCGATGAACTTCTCGAGCTTGCCCTCCTTGAGCATCTTCGCCGCAGCCTTCAGCCCGCGGGCGAAGGCGTCCATGCCGCCAATGTGGGCGTAGAAGAGATCCTCGGGGTCAATGGACTGGCGCCGCACCTTGGCGTCGAAGTTGAGGCCGCCCGTGGTGAAGCCGCCGGCCTTGAGGATGATGTACATGGCCAGGGTGGTGTCGTAGAGATCGGTCGGGAACTGATCCGTGTCCCAGCCCAGCATCAGGTCGCCGCGATTGGCGTCCACCGAGCCGAAGATGCCGTTGGCCGCGGCAAAAGCCAGCTCGTGGTGGAACGTGTGCCCCGCCAGTGTGGCGTGGTTGGCCTCGATGTTCAGCTTCAGGTGGTCCACCAGCCCGTACTTCTGGAGGAAGGCATAGCACGCGGCGGCGTCGCTGTCGTACTGGTGCTTCGTCGGCTCCTTCGGCTTCGGCTCGATGTAGAACTGTCCCTTGAAGCCGATCTGCTTCTTGTAGTCCACGGCCATGTGCAGGAAGCGGGCCAGGTGGTCCAGCTCCCGGCCCATGTCGGTGTTGAGCAGCGTCTCGTAGCCCTCGCGGCCGCCCCAGAACACGTAGCCCGCGCCGCCGAGCTTCTTGGTGGCGTCCATCGCCCGCTTCACCTGGCTCGCCGCGTAGGCGAAGACCGCGGGGGAGGGATTCGTCGCCGCGCCGGCCATGAAGCGGCGGTTCGAGAACATGTTCGACGTGCCCCAGAGCAGCTTCACGCCGGTCTCGTTCTGGAGCTTAGCCGCCAGGCTCACCATCTTCTCGAACCGCTTGTTCGTCTCGGCCAGCGAGTCGGCCTCGGGCGCGATATCCAGGTCGTGGAAGCACCAGAAGCCCACGCCCAGCTTCGTGAAGAACTCGAAGGCCGCCCGCAGCGTGTTCTCGGCCTCGGTCATCGGGTCGCCGCCCTGGAACGAGCGCCGAATCGTCCCCGGCCCGAACGGGTCGCTGCCCGTGCCTTTGAACGTGTGCCAGAAGCACACGCTGAAGCGCAGGTGCTCGGCCATCGTCTTGCCCAGCACCTTCTGCTTCGGGTCGTAGTGCTTGAAGGCCAGCGGATTCTTCGAATCCGGCCCCTCGTACTTCACCTTGCCGATGCCAGGGAAGAATTCGCCCACGGCAGTCAACTCCTTTCCAGTCCCCAACCGAAGGTGCCCGCTCCCCGGCCCCACACAGTTTCCCTAGAATAGCCCCCCCTCCGACGCTTGTCAAGCCGAATCAACGCGGTCTGGCCCAGTTCATCCCGCCGTTTGGCAATTCTCGGCCATCCGGCTCAGAGTCGCACGGGGTTCTCCGTTCCGGGCGCGCCGAATCGCCGATTCTCGGCCTTTCCGCCGAGAGTCGCGCAGAGTCCCCTGCTTCCAGACTCGCGGATCGCCGATTCTCGGCCTTCCGGCTCAGAGTCGCCCAGACTTTGCAGACTCGCCCACTTCGGCGTGTGCGCTCGCGCGCGGTTGACACGGCTGGCGAGGCATGTATAGTCACAGGCTATGGGACATTGCCGCACCCGCCAGAGGCGATTCTGGTGAGGAAGCGTGGGCTTGCGACCACAGAGTTCTGCATCCTCCTGGGCGCCGTTGCCGCCGTGTGTGTGGCCGGCTGCGCCGAGTCGGGCCGCCTGGCGGCCTACCGCGACCCCGGAATCACCCTCCTCCCCAGCCAAGACGGCCCTCAAGCCCGGATTCCACGATATAGCTCTTCCCGGGATTTACAAGTCCCCGGCCCCGGTTCCGGAGCCGGTGCAGGAAGGAGACGTGACGGAGGAGACCGACCCTGACGAGGGAGTCCCGATCGAGGACATCCCCATCAAGCCGAAGACGGAGTCCGTGAGGTGGCTTTGGATGGGCAGCCTTCTGGCACCGCAGGGACTTGTGGTTGACGTAGCCGCGAGCGTTCCGCTTGCGGCTTCTCCGCCCGTTCGCCAAGCGGGACGCTTGTCGCGACGGGAGCCAGCGGCGGAAACCGCGACGTTTGGAGGCCAGGAATGTCGGAAGCAATGTCCTCCCGCGAGCGAATGCTTTGCGCCATCGAGGGGAAGGCGGCGGACTATGTGCCGCTGTCGTTCATGATCTTCTCGGCGTGCGAGCAGCGGTGCGCCGGCCCGTTCGAGTTCTTCGAACGCCAGGTGGAACTGGGCCTCGACCCCGTGGTGGACCTCTGGCACCTGAACGCCGATGAGGTGAGGGACGCCGGCGATGCGCCTGGGCCGCCCGTGACCTTCGGCCCCGAGGTCCGAGTGCGCGAGTGGCGCGAAGTGGTGAAGGGCGAACGCTACCCGCTCCTTCACAAGGAATACGCCACGCCCGCCGGCACGCTCGCCTGCACCGTGCAGCAGACCGACGACTGGGCGTCCGGCGACCACGTGCCGTTCCTCGACGACTACATCGAGGCCCGCGCGACGAAGCCGCTGGTGACGCGCTCCGATGACCTGCCCGCGCTCCGCTACCTTCTGGCCCCGCCGCGGCGGCACGAACTGAGCCGCACCCGCCAGCTCTGGGCCAAGGGCACCCGCTTCGCCCACGAGCGCGGCCTGCTCTCCGCTGCCGGCTGGGGCATCGGCGCCGACGCGCTCGCCTGGCTCTGCGGGCTCCAGGACTCCGTGATGATGGCGATGGACCAGCCCGAACTGCTCGACGCCGTCCTCGACGTCGTGAGCCGCTGGAATCACTGGCGGATGGAGGTGATGCTCGACGCGAAGCCCGACCTGCTCGTTCGCCGAGCCTGGTACGAGGGCACGGACTTCTGGTCGCCGGCGCTCTATCGCCGCTTCCTGTTCCCCCGCCTCGCGGCCGAGGTGAGGATGGCCCACCAGGCGGGGGCGAAGTTCGGCTACATCCTCACCAGCGGCGCCATGCCCCTCCTCGACATGATCATCGAGGCGGGCGTGGACGTGTTGATCGGCGTGGACCCGATTCAGGGCAAAGGCACGGACATGGCCGAGATGAAGCGTCGCACGGCGGGCAAGCTGGCCCTCTGGGGCGGCGTGAACGGCTTCCTCACGGTCGAGCGCGGCACGCCCGAGGGGATTCGCGAGGCCGTCCGCCTGGCCCTCGACACCCTGGGCCCCGACGGCTTCATCCTCAGCCCCGTGGACAATATCCGCGACACATCGGACGAGGTGTGGCGGAACACAATGGCGCTGATCGAAGCATGGAGGGAGATGAGGTAGCGTGAAACGTGATGCGTGATACGTGATGCGTGAGAAGAGAAGACAAGGAGCAGAGGTTTCGTGGCTCCTCCTCCGTCCTATCACGTATCACGCATCACGTATCACGCATCACGTTTCACGAATAGTGCGGCTTGAGCCTCGGGAGGACAGCCTTGTAAGCTGCGTAGAGCTTCTGATAGGCATCGCGCTGCCTCGACGGGCGGAAGACCGTCTCATTCAGCCTCATCGCCTTCTGGGCCGCCTTCACCGATGGGTAGACGCCCGTGCCGACGAAGGCGCAGATGGCCGCGCCCAGGACCGTGGCTTCCTTCTGCTCGATGGTGGTGACGGGCAGGCCGGTGACGTCGGCGCGAATCTGGTTCCACAGGTCGTTCTTCGAACCCCCGCCCACGACGCGGATGCCCTTGGGTGCGAAGCCCGTTGCGGTCTTGAGCATTTCAATCGCCAACTGAAGCTGGCAGGCCAGCCCCTCGAGCGCCGCGCGGTAGACCTGGCCCCGTTGTGTCGAGATGGTGAGGCCGAGAACCGTGCCCAGCGTGCCGTAGCGCTTGGTGGGCCCGGTGCCAGCCACGAAGCTCGGGATGAGCGTGACCCCGCCCGCGCCCGGAGCGAGCGCCGCCGCCTCGCCGATCATCGTGGGGTAGAGTTTCGGCGTCTCGCTCACGTCGGCGTAGAAGTGCCTCGCCAGCCACTCCAGCACGCCCGAGCCCATCATCAGCAGTTGGGGGTTGAAGAGGCCGGGGAGGGCATCGGCCTCGATGATGAGGCCGCCATCGAAGCCGGCGCGGTTGGCGGTGAACCTTGGCACGCGGGCCATGAGGATTTCCCACGTGCCGCTGCTCAGGATGGCTTCGCCCGGGCGAGCGCCGGAGCCGATGGGGGCGAACTGCGTGTCGTGGCCCGCGGCGGTGACGGGCGTGCCGGCGGGGATGCCCGTCGCTCGGCTCGTCTTCGCCGTGACCGTGCCGATGGTCTCGCCCGATTCCACGAAGCGGGGGAAGAAGCTGGCGTCCACGCCGGCCAGCTTGAGCAGCTTCGGCGACCAGGTGCGGCGGGCCAGGTCCATCGCCATCATCGTCGAGGCGCCCGTGTAGTCCATGCTCATTTCGCCGCACAGGCGGTGGCTGAGCAGGCCGGCCATCATCATCCAGGCCTTCGCGCCGTCGAGAGCCTCCGGGGCGTTCTCGCGGAGCCACAGGAGCCGGAGCAGCGTGTTGAACGAAATCACCTGGTAGCCCGTGGTGCGGAAGAGGTCCCAGGCCGACACCCTCTTCGTGATCGCCTCGGCGGTGGGCGCGGTGCGGGGACACTGCCAGCAGATGGGGGGATAGGTGAGTGTGCCGTCGGCGGCCACGGGCGCCCCGTCGGCGCCCCACGTGGTGATGGTGACGGCCGCGAGGTCGCTCGGCCTGATCCTCGCGCACACTTGTCTTGTGAGCCGGGCGAGACGCGTCCACAGCGCGTCGAGGTCCCACACGACCCAGCTCTTGTCGCCGCCGAGTTGCGGGCTGGGGCCGCTGCGCGCGCCCGCCTGGGCGACGAGCCGGCCCCGCTCGTCCACAGCCACGACGCGGGTGGTGGTGGAGCCACAGTCCATCACGAGGGCAATGCGGCGGGCCATTGGGAGTCTCCTCTCTCGTGCTGTAGGCGGGGCGTCGCTGCCCCGCGCTCAACTCTTCAACCGCTCGCGCGCATCCGCGTCCGCCAGGACGCCCAGGATCTGCCCGTAATAGAGCGTGTGGAAGTCGCCCGAGCGATAGCAGTCCTTCACCACGGCGGGCGCCAGGGCGTCGGGCATGACCTGGTTCTTGTGGATCGTGCGGCACTCGTAGGTGACGACGCACTCCTCGATGAGGGGCGCGGCCACGCGGGCGCTCGGCACCGGCGTCAAGCCGGTCTCGATGAACTTGTCGTAGTCGCGGCGGGACTTCGAGCCGCAGATGCCCACGGCCCGGCGCAGCTCGGGCGGGGGCACGTTCACGGTGAAGTCGCCGTTCTCCTCGAGCAGCGTCCACGTGTAGCGCGAGGGGCGGACGAGGACGACGAAGACCGGCCGCCCCCAGATGATCCCGAGGGTGCCCCAGCCGATGGTCATGGCGTTCTGCGTGCCGTCCTTGCCCTGGGTGGCGAGCAGGCAGCCGGGGTCGGCGAGGACAGCCATCGTCTCCCTGAGGTAGTCGGTGTACTCAACCGCGGTCTTCGGCATGGTGTGAACTCCTGAGGGGGATGACTGGATGATTGGATGGGTGGAGGACCGCCGGAAATCCATCCACTCACCCACTCATCCATTCATCCAGGTCGAACGTCATCCCGTCGCGTGCGGCGAGCACGCGCACGCCCGTCTCCTCGCTCATGCGCTCGGCGACAAGCCAGGGCTTGGCGTCGAGCACGGTCATGCCAAAGTGGGTGAGGATGGCCAGCTTGGGCCGCACCTCGCCCACGAGGCGCGTCGCATCGGCCAGGTCCATGTGCAGGATGCGCCTCTTGCGCTCGGGGTCCACCTGATAGAGGACCATGTGCACGATCAACACGTCGCACGGGGCGTAGTGCTGCACGAGTTCGGGGAAGTACGAGGTGTCGGCCACGTGGCTGATACGCTGGCGCGGCGTGTCGAGCCGCAGGCCGTAGGCCTCGCCGCTGTGCAGGTGGCGGACGGGGGTGGTGAGGGTGACGCCCGGGGTCAGCTCCCAGGTCCGCCCCTCGCCGAGCACCTCGATGCGCCCCACGTAGTGGCGCACGTAGCGCATCACGATGGGGTCGCCGTCGAGCGCCTCGCCGGGGGCGAAGAGCGTGCCGCGATGGCGGTGGCCGCCTTCGGTCATCGCCTCGAGCATCACGTTCACATCGCCCGCGTGGTCCAGATGGCCGTGGGTGAGCAGTATGGCGTCGAGCTTCGAAGGGTCCACCCTGGGGCGGCTGGCGTAGCACCGGACCAGGCAGCCGGGGCCGGGGTCCACGAGAAGCTGGAACCCGCCGAGCGAATAGAGCACGCCGGCCGAACTGCGCCGTTGCGTGATCATCACGAAGCGCGCGCCCGCGGTGCCGAGGAACTTGATGTAATCACCCGACGCTCTGGCCATAGCACCCCTTCACTGCCGCTATTCTAGGGGGTGGGCAGGCGCTGTCAAGAGAGGATGAGTGGATGCGTGGATGAATGGAAGAATGCGGGTTTCCCGCCCAGCCATCCAACCACCCAACCATCCAATCATCCAATCATCCATTCATCCATTCATCCGTTCATCCAATCTCTCCCCACCACCGGTTGCGTGTGCGGGCGGCGCCGCGTAGAATAGGCGGTAGGGGAGAGGAAGGCGCCGATGGCGAAGAAGCCGCCGCCAACCCACGTGATGAAGCGCAACGGGCGCCTCGAGGCGTTCGACCCGCGCAAGATCACCCAGGCCATTCTCAAAGCCCAGCGCGCCGTGGGCACGGCCGACCCCGCGTTCGCCGAGCGCTGCGCGGCGCGCGTCATCGCCCGCCTGCGCAGGCAGCCCACGGTGGAGCAGATCCAGGACGCGGTGGAGCGGGTGCTCGTGCGCGAGGGCCGGGCCGACCTGGCGAAGGCCTACATCCTCTATCGCCAGCGGCGGGCCGATCTGCGGCGCGTGAAGCGCCTGCTCGGCGTGGCCGACGACCTCAAGCTGCCCCTCAACGCCACCCAGGTGCTCGAGCGCCGCTACCTGCTCCGCGACGAGCGGGGCGAGGTGGCCGAGACGCCTCACGAGATGTTCGTGCGCGTGGCCCGCGCCATCGCGGCGCCCGACGCCAACTACCCGGAGGCCGATGTCGAGCGCGCGGAGCACGAGTTCCTCGAGATGATGGTGCGGCTGGAGTTCCTGCCCAATTCGCCCACGCTGATGAACGCGGGCACGCCGCTGGGGCAACTGGCCGCCTGCTTCGTGCTGCCCGTGGGCGATTCGCTGCGCGAGATCTTCGACACCGTGCGCGACATGGCCCTCATCCACCAGTCGGGCGGCGGCACGGGCTTCTCGTTCTCGCGCCTGCGCCCTAAGGGCGACCTCGTGCGCTCGACCGGCGGCGTCGCGTCCGGGCCGATCTCCTTCATGCACGTCTACGACGAAACCACCAACACGATCAAGCAGGGCGGCCGGCGCCGCGGCGCCAACATGGGCATCCTCCGCGTGGACCATCCCGACATCGTGGAGTTCGTCACCGCCAAGCTCGACGGGGCGACGCTGCGCAACTTCAACCTCTCGGTCGCCGTGACCGACGCCTTCATGGCCGCCGCCGCGAAGGGGCGGGACTACGACCTCGTGAACCCACGCACCGGCAAGACGGCGGGCCGCCACAATGCGCGCGAGATGCTCGACCTCATCGCCACCTCGGCCTGGCGCTGCGGCGACCCCGGCCTCGTGTTCCTCGACGAGATCAACCGCCACAACCCCACGCCCGCCGTGGGCGTCATCGAGGCCACCAATCCCTGCGGCGAGCAGCCCCTCCTGCCCTACGAAGCCTGCAACCTCGGCTCCATCAACCTCGCCGTGATGGTCCGCGACGGCGAGGTGGACTGGGCGCGTCTGGCCGATGTCGCGCGCAAGGGCGTGCACTTCCTGGACAACGTGATTGACGCCTCGCGCTACCCGCTCGACGCCATTGCGGCGAACACGCGGGCGAGCCGCAAGATCGGCCTGGGCGTGATGGGCTTCGCCGAGGCCCTCATCCGGCTGGGCGTGCCTTACGACTCCGACGAGGCGGTGGCCCTGGCCGAACGAATCATGGGCTTCGTGGCCGCCGAGGCGCGCAAGGCGTCGCAGGAACTCGGCGAGCGGCGCGGCTCATTCCCCCACTTCGCCCACAGCGTGTGGCCCGAGCGGGGCTTCGCCGCCCTGCGCAACGCCACGTGCACCACGGTGGCGCCCACGGGCACCATCAGCATCATCGCGGGCTGCTCCAGCGGCATCGAGCCCCTCTTCGCCCTCTCCTACGTGCGGCACGTGCTCGACGGCGCCACGCTGATCGAGGAGAACGCCCTCTTCCGCGAGGCGGCCGAGCGGGGCGGCTTCTACAGCGACGACCTGATTCGCGAGATCGCCCGCCGCGGCTCGTGCCGCGGCCTCAAGGGCGTGCCGAAGAGCGTCCAGCGCCTCTTCCCCACGGCCTTCGACATCGCGCCGGAGTGGCACGTAAGGCTTCAGGCCGCCTTCCAGCGCCACACCGACAGCGCCGTCTCGAAAACCTGCAACCTCCCGCAGGCCGCCGCCCCGGCCGACGTCCGCCACATCTTCGAGCTGGCCTGGAAGCTCCGCTGCAAGGGCATCACCGTCTACCGCTACGGCTCGGCGGCCGGCCAGGTGCTCGCCCTCGACGAGGACGCCTGCACCCGCTGCGAGCGGCCGCAAGGCGAGACGGCCTAGCTCCTGTGCCGGTTCCGCGTGCAGGTATGCGCGCCCTGTCTCTAACCTCCCGCAGGTTCGGAACCTGCGGGAGGTTCGGGCCGCCCTACGGCCTGCGGCCATACGCGCCGTGCTTGCGGACCAGCTCGATCACGCGGCGGTAGCTGGCGAAACTGACGTTGTCGGGCACGGAGTGGTCGGAGTGGTAGATATAGCCGCCGCCCTTCTTGGCCGTGCCGACCTTGGTGCGGATCTCGTCCTCCAGGGCCTTGGGGTGCTTGTCGGCCGCGGCCATCTTTCGCACGTCAATCCCGCCCATGAAGGCCAGCACGTCGCCATACCTCTTCTTCAACGCCAAGAGGTCCATGCCCGCCTTCACCTCGAGGGGCTGGAGACAGGTCCAGCCCGTCTCGATGAGGTCGGGGACCAGTTCGGTGACGTTGCCGCACGAGTGCAGGATGCAGGGCAGGCCGCGGCGCTTGAACGACTCGAGGTAACGGCGGTGGGCGGGCTGGAGCAACTCGCGGTAGGCCCGCGGCGCGAAGAAGAGGCCGTTCTTATAGCCCAGGTCGTCGTAATAGAACGCCGCGTCGAAGTCAATCCCCCGGGCGAACAGCTCCTCGACGATCTGGACGGCGAGGTCGGCCTGCATCATGAAGATCTCGGCCACCCAGTCGGGCTCCTCAACAATGGCGGTGAGGAGCCGCACGGGGCCGAGCAGGCTGCCGGAGTTGTGGTCGTAGCCGATGCCGCCTCCGAAGGTGAGGAAGAGGCCCCTCTTGCGGGCGTCCGCGTGGGTCTTCTTGACGTTCTCCCAGTTGAGGCGGGTCTCATCGAAGGCGAGGCGGGCCTTGTGCTCGTCCCAGTCGCGGCGGGTCTTGATTGTGAAGTCCACGAGTTCGGGCGTAGAGGTCTTGCCCTTCCAGTTGCGGTGGACGGCGCCGTTGGCGCCGCGCTGGGTGACGTAGGTGTCGGTTTCCTCAAGCTTCTCGGTGGGCAGTCGCAGCGAGAGGTCGGGGCCGATGCCGGCGAACTCGTAGCCGAAGAACTCGTGGGGGCCGACCTTCTCGGGCAGGCCCTCCGTGTGCCAGCGGGCGACAGTGGTGGCCCAAGGGCTGTCGTGGATGGCCACGCGGTCGGCCTCCTGGTGTTCGAGGGCGAGGCGCACGCGCTCGCGGGGGGGCAACTCCATGTCGAGCTCCTGAAGGCAAGGGCGATGCCAGCGACCGCCGCCGATTGTAGCGGCGGCGGGGGCCAAGTCAAGGCCAGGGGTGCCAACCGCCCGAAGTATCTATGTGTCAAGCTATTACGTCGCCGCGAAAAACGCACAGAAACGGCCTCTACAGCCCTCCGGAGCGGACATGAGACCTGGGGGTCATTGGCCCGCGATGAGGGGCCGCTCGCTCAACGCAAGTGAATACGGCCACCGTGCTTGCGGCGAGTCGCGTCTCGGGCCGGAATCCAGCGCGCAACGCATCCTGGGGCCTCTGGGCCATTAACGCGCATTAATCGGCGGTTCACAGGACGTGGAGCCGGCAGACCTTGCGGAAGTGGTGGCCATAGATGGCGAGGGTGACGGCGGTGGAGAGGAGTTCGGGACGGCGGAGCACCGTCCAGACGATGAGCTTCCAGTAGTGGAAGCGCTCGCTGCCCAGGATGCCGAGGCGGACGATCGAGCGGACGAATGCCCGCAGGTCGGCCAGGGTCACGCGGTTCCTGAGCTTGGGCGGCTGGTACTCGCACAGAAAGGTCTTGAGGCGCGCGTAGTAGTGCTTGGGCGAATAGATGTGGGCGAGGATGCGGCGATAGCCCTCGCGCAGCGTGTCGAGGCCCATCCGCGGCAGGATGTTCGTGGTGCCGTCCACGTTGTCGCCGGAGGTGGCGCCGGCGATGCGTCCCTCGCGCTGGAGGCGCTCGAACAATCGGGTGCCGGGCAGGGCCTCGAGCAGGCCGACCATGGCCGTGACGATGCCGCTCTGCTGGATGAAGGCGATCTGGCGCTCGAAGATTGAGGGCGTGTCGGAGTCGAAGCCCACGATGAAGCCGCCCTGCACCTGAAGGCCGGCGCGCTGGATGCGCTTGACGTCGGCCACGAGATCGCGGTTGGCGTTCTGGCTCTTCGAGCACTCGGCCAGGCCGGCCGCGTCGGGCGTCTCGATGCCCACGAACACGGTGGTGAAGCCGGCCCGCACCATGAGGTCCATCAGTTCAGGGTCGTCGGCCAGATTGATGGAGGCCTCGGTGAGGAAGCCGGAAATGGCGTGCTCCCGGCGCCAGGCGATGAGGGCAGGGAGCAACTCCGCCTTGAGGCGGTGCTTGTTGCCGATGAGGTTGTCGTCCACGAAGAACACCCCGCCGCGCCAGCCGGCACCGTAGAGGGCATCGAGTTCCGCGATCACCTGGGCGGCGCTCTTGGTACGGGGGCGGTGGCCGAAGAGGGCGGTGACGTTGCAGAAATCGCAGTTGAACGGGCAGCCGCGCGAGTACTGGAGGCTCAGGGTGGCATAGCGCGACAGGTCGGCGAGGCGCCAGAGAGGGACGGGGGTCCGATCCAGCTCGGGGAAGGCCGGGGCGATGTAGACCCGTCGGGCCTCGCCGCGTTCGAGGTCGGCCACAAGTTCGGGCAGGGCGCCTTCGGCCTCGCCGAGGACCAGGTGGTCGGGCTCAGGGAACGCCTCGGGTTCGGCCGTGAAGAGGGGGCCGCCGGCCACCACGCGCTTGCCCGCGCGCTGGCACCGGGCGATGAGGCGTTGCGCCGCCGCGCGCTGCACGGCCATGGCGCTCACGAACACGCAGTCGGCCCAGGCGATGTCGCGGTCGCGCAGCCGCCGCACATTGAGGTCTACCAGCCGCTTCTCCCAGTGCTCGGGCACCATGGCGGCCACGGTGAGCAGCCCGAGCGGCGGCAGCGACGCGCGCTTGCTCACGAACTTGAGCGCGTGCCTGAAGCTCCAGAAGGTGTCGGGAAACTCGGGGTAGACGAAGAGGGCCTTCACGGGAACTCCTGAGGCGCGATAGCCGGCGCCGTCGCCCGAGAGAGCAGGGGCCTGCGGCTCGCGCAGCCGCAGGCCCCTGAACGTTGCGTCCGTACGGATGAACCTGCGGTTCACCAGGAGGGGCGACGCTCGCTGCGGCCGCCACCGCCGCCGTAGCCGCCACGGCCGCCGCGCCCGCCACCGCCGCCGGAGCCGCCGCGGCTCTCACTGCGGGGGCGCGCCTCGTTGACGTTCAGCGTGCGACCGCCGAGGTCGGTGCCGTTGAGGGCGGCGATAGCCGCCTTGGCCTGCTCGGCCGAGGGCATCTCGACGAAGCCGAAGCCGCGCGACCGCCCGGTCTCCCTGTCCGTGATCACCGACGCCGAGGTCACCTCGCCGTGCGCCTCGAAGGCGGCGCGCAGCTCGGCGTCCCCCGTCTGGAAGGACAGGTTACCGACATAGATGTTCATGCACCATCTCCACAAGTTGGACCCCACCGTCCACCGCAGTAGGCCGCCTTGAGCTGGTCCGGGGCATCGGGCGCATCGCCAATCGCGGGCTCGACCGCGCGGCCCCTGAACGCTCAGGGGCTCCAGACGCGGTGAAAGTTGCCAATAGGAGCCTGAACCACAATGGCGAGCGCGTCACAAGGAGGGCGTTCCGGTCACATTCCGTCGCTTGCGCGTGTTCGTCAAACGCTCCATTCAACCCCCACATCATATCAGGCCCGGGGGCGATATGCAACCGAAAAGCGGGAATTTCGTGCGAACCCCGGGCTAAGGCCTCATCTTTGCCCACATGTCAGGACATTGTGGCCCGCGAACGCGGGCTACGGCTCAATCGCCCCCATTCGGGGGCTAAGCCCCAGCCCCCCCAAGATGTGGGCAAAGATCAGGGCTGAGAAACTGTCTCAGAACCCACGTAGGCTGCGACGCCCGCGGTTCTGGTCGCAGGCAAGGAGAGAGGAGGAGGGGATGCAGCGGAGGGCGTCGTTGACGGCGAACGACGTCGCCTGCGGCCAGAAGATGCGGCGTCCCTTCGGGTGGCGGCGGCAGCGGGGCGCCTGCCGCGTTGCGGCTCCTCAGCGATGCTCTCCGTGGTATCGCCTGCGTCGCCGCGCCTTGCATCCGCCCCGCTGGCGCCGGCAACGCAGCCCACGTGGGTTCTGAAATAGGGCTCATCAGGACTTGGCGATCCCGGCGCGGCCGCCATTGGGCAACGCGGGGCCGGTGCCGCGGCGCCCGCGGGGGCCATCCCATAGCCCTCTATGCCCCACTGCCTTACGCCCTCCGGCCAGTCCCGCTCCCATACTTGCTCATCGCGCAGATGAGCGAATATGGCCGGAACCGCGAGAATCGCCCATTCTCGCCCATCTGCCCATGCTGTATCACTTTCCTCCTCACAGGGTTGATACAGCATGGGCAGGCTACGCCCGCCAGCCGCTCGGCGGCGCCCTCCCGGGGAACCGCCCGGTCCGCCAGGAGCTGGCATGCCCACGCCCTGCACCGGGCCAGTCACGCCAGGGTCGCGAAACCCTGAAGACCCTGAGATAGTTTCTAAGGCCCGGGAGGCCGAATGTCCGCGCTCGGCCTCGCCTCGATGGTGTGCTTCAACGACAGGCTCTGACCCGGCGCCAGCGTGGCCGGCTGCGTGGAGAGCTCCAGGTTCACCCGATGGTCTCTCGCGCTGCGGTTCAGCAGGCACTGGCCGACCTGGGCGGGGTCGAAGCGGCAGACGATCTGGTAGCTCGCGGCCGGGTCGGCGATCCGCCACTCGCCGGCCGGCAGTTCCGCCGGAGCCAGCCACTCGTCCTTCTCGGGCGTGTCGGCGGGCAGGGCCAGGGGCCGCTGAAGCGCGGGCTTGCCAGGCACAGGCACCCACAACGCCGCCCTGCTGAGATCGCTCACCGCGAACGACGGGTGGGCGCGCAAACACGCCTGGCGCGGCTCCTTGCCGGCGTTGGTCAGTGTGGACTCGATCGTGGCCTTGGGCTCCTTGTCATCGAGCGTGATGGTGCGCGTGAGCACGAGGCCGCTCTTGAGCTTGGCTTCGAGGACGACCGACTGCTTGTCGCGCTTCACCACGCGGTAGGACTCATTCCAGCCGGCGCTGCGATATTGGCCCTCGGAGTACTCCTCGTAGCCGCCGGCGTCGGGCAGCTCGTTGCCTTCGCGGTCCTTGTAGCGCTTGAGGATGTCGCGGCCCGTGGGCTTGTGGACCATCTTCCAGATGCGTCCGCCCAGGCTGGGCAGGATGGCCAGCTCGAGCGAGTCGTTGGCGAGGCGCACGATGGGCAGCTTCTTGCCCGCGAAGCTCACGCTGGCCAGCCACTTGTCGAGGTTGCCGTACTGCTGATGCTCGCGGATCATCGTGAGCCCTTCCTTCCGCGCGATGGACTCGAAGCGCTTGAGCAGTTCGCCCTCGTCGTTGGTCGCCGTGTCCACCAGGGTGTCGCCCTCTTCCTTGAAGCCTTGAGTGGAGTTGACGATCTGCACGTAGAGGACCGGCAGGCGGGCGACCTGCACGCGGTGGAGGAGCACGGGGTCGGCGGCGACGGCCTTCTCGGCCTCGTCGAAGAGGCGGGACGCCTCGGCAATCGCCTTGTCGTTCAGGTAGGGGGCGTTCGGGCCCGTCCAGATGTGGATGTACATGTTGGGGTCCTTGAGGACCGGCTCGTGCATGAGGTTGATGTAGGCGCGGATGGGCTTGGCAGCCGCCCCGTAGTAGCCGGCGAGGAACTCGTCAATCGCCCGGTCGGTGTCGTAGCTGGGGTTCCACATCGCCTTGGCGATGATCCAGGTGCGCAGCTCGGCCAGTTCGGAGCCCTTGGTGAAGTAGCACGCCTCCTCGTAGAGGCCCTTGACGCCGTTGGCGATGAAGAAGCGGATGTTGGGGATGAGGGCGTAGAGGTTCGGCCACGGCATCACGCTGTGGCCGTAGTCAATGATGTAGTCCCAGATGTACAGCCGGTTGCAGAGCTTGTTCCAGCCCTGGATGTCTTTGACGAACTTCTGGTTCTGGGGGTGGGTGGACTGGTCGAGGGGGTGGGCGAAGTCGCACTCGATGGTGCACAGGCGCACGCACACGTTGGGTTCGACGCGCAGGGTCTTGGGCGGCGTGCGCGTGTACTGATAGGCCAGGGTGTCAACCAGCTTGCCGGGGTAGTCTTCTGCCACGTCGCGCGCGATGGCGTTCACGAAGGCGATCATCGTGGCGGCGTGGGTGCCCTCGGCGTCGTCGAGGGCCTTGCACTGGGCGCACTCGCAGAAGTTGTACCAGTCGTTCTGTGAGACCGAGAAGATGGTGGCCTTGGGCGCGTACTTCATCCAGTCGCGGACGGTCTTCTTGGCGATCGCGAGCACCTCGGGGTTAGTGAGGCAGAGCTGGGTGTTGCCGCCCTGGCGCTTGCCCTTGATCTCCGAGAAGTACTCCGGATGCTCTGCGAAGTGCTTGGCGGGGTCGAGGATGGAATTGAAGGTGTGGACGAAGGTGCCGTAGTCAATCTTGCCGCCGCGGCGCTCGTCTATCTGGGTCTGCGTGCCGTTGAGCTTATTGCGGACCGCGAAGTCGGCGGGGCGCGAGCAGGGGTAATCGGTCGAGCGGTACTCGAGGGGCGGGATGTGGTGCACGTTCAGGTCGGCGATATCGAACGCCCCCGTCTTCGGGATGACGGTGCACTCGGGCGTGAACCAGCGGCAGCCGCAGTAGTCCTCGAGGAAGGTGTAGACGGCGTAGAGGATGCCGCGCTGGTTGCCTGCGAGCACCAGGGCCGGCCCCTTGGTGCGGATGACGATGCCCTCGAGCCCCAGACCCTTGGTGTCGATGCGGACACCGAGCTTGCGGAGGGTCCTCGGGCAATTGCCTACGACGACGGGCACCTGCTGAGCGAGCGCGCTGTCGGTGACCATCGGCAGGTCGCGCCCCGTCAGGCGCTCGATGTGCGCGTTCAGGTCGTTGGCTGCGTGGTCTTCCTGGGGCGTGGGCTGGTCGGGCACGACGATGGCGTGCGTGGCGGGGTCGAGCGGCCTGCCGCCGATGCGGATGACGCACGAGCCGAGGTCGGCCCTGCGCTGGGCGATGGCTTCGCGGGCGGGCTTGAGCTTCGCGGTCACGGCCTGGGCCTCCTTTCGGGCGGGGGAGTTCTCGGGCGCCTGCTCGGCGAGCGCCCGGAGCTGGGCCTCGATCTGGCCGAGGCGCTCTTCGCCCAGGCGGCACGAGGCGTAGCGCGTGGCGTCAATCTGCTGGCCGAGTTCGGCCGCGGTGAGCGGCTTGGGCGGCTCGGCCTTCGCGGGGGGAAGCTCGGGCGCCGGCACGGTCATGCACGAGGCCGCGATCAGAACGAGACAGCCCGCCACCTTCTTCATCGCGTCTCCTCCTTGTCCCTGTGACCGGGAGCGGAACCGGTCGCATCATAGCCGGCTGTGGCCGCGCACGCAACCCGGCGCGCCGCCCGGCGATCCGCCGCCCAGAACGGCAGGTAGCACAGGCCGAACACCACGAGGGCCAACGCATCGAGAACGAGCATGTAATAAGGATACGGCCCCATCAGGTCGAGGAGCGAGGGGGTCTGCGGCTTCCGCATGATGAACAGGAAGTTCGTGCCCAGGGCTAGATTCACCGGAATGATGAGCAGCCCATAGGCGTTCGTGAGCAACCACACACGGATGACGGACCGGGGCGTGGGCCGCAGCCGCATGGCGAGCGTGGCATAGAAGGCGCTCGCCAGAATCAGCCCATGCCCCAGGAAGAACGCGATGCAGATGGGGGCGGGGAAGCCGCTGAAGAGCGGCGGCTGGGCGAGAGCCTGCGGCGCGCCGCCGACGCCCCAGAAGTAGAGCAGTTCGAAGGCATAGCGGTTGCCCGTCAGCAGCACCACGGGCGCGACCAGGATCGAGATGTCGCACAAGTGCAGCGGCAACACGCCCGTGAGCGCGATGCCAGCCGCCTCGAAGGCCACGCACGCCACGGCCAGCGCCCAGCGCGCTGCGCGGTCGAGGCGCGGCGTGCCCGCCTTGCGCACCCACAGCGCCAGCGCCAGGCCGCCCGCCACGGCCAGCACGCTCGCGCCCAAGTGCTCGGCCCCGAAGTGCACGAATTCCCGACTGCCCGAGAGCGTCAGCGCCAGCACGGCTACCCCTCGGCGAAGGGCTCGAGACCAGTCCTCCTGAACCCATCATAGCGGCTGCCCGCGCCGGACGCCAGTGGGGCTGTTGCCTCACGCCTGGCATCGCGCTACAGTGGGGCGGCGCCTGCACAGCCATGGTGTTCCGCTCGAGGAGATGATGCGCGATGGGCGATGGGGCGAGGGTTGCGATTCAGCCTGGCGTCGCGATACCGCTGGCGGAGCTGGCGTTCCGCTTCACGCGCAGCAGCGGCCCGGGCGGGCAACACGTGAACAAGGCGGCGACCCAGGCCGAACTGGCCTTCGACGTCGCGGGCTCGCCCAGCCTGTCCGCGGAGCAGAAGCAGCGCCTCATCGGGCGGCTTGGGGGCTACGTGAGCAAGGAGGGGGTGCTGCGCATCACCTGCCAGTCCAGCCGCAGCCAGGCGCAAAACCGTGAGGAGGCCCTCGAGCGCTTCGCGGTGCTGCTGCGCGCCGCGTTGCACGTGCCAAGGACGCGGCGGCGCACGCGCCCGCCGCGTGCGGCGGCCGAGCGGCGGCTGGCGGCAAAGCGCCGGCGGAGCGAGCTCAAGCGTGGGCGGGGGGCCGCCCGGGACGATTCCTGACTGGGGGCCGCGCTCCGTGTGCGCCCCCTCGCGCGGCGCACGGAATGCACAGCAGGCGGTCGCCGCGGCGACGCGTTCGGGTGGCCATGACCGGCTCGCCGCATCGCGAGCAGAGCACGGAGTCCCGGAGGGCCGCGGGAGCGGGCAGTTCGATGGTGGTGGGCTCGATCCAGAAGAGGTCGCCGGCGGGAGCGGCCAGCATCTGGTCGAGCGGCAGGCGGCGGCCCGGCTTGCTGCTCACGCGCACCGCGCGCCCCGATGGACGCACGGCGAACGTGTAGACGTGCTTCCCGTGGTCGCGGAAGAACAGGTTGCCCTTGCCGAACGTGCAGCCCGTGAGCACCTGCACGGCGTCCACGGCGCACGAGTCGTTCTCCACGATGGCGATGATCTCCTCGTCCACCGCCCGCGGCTTGCCCAGGTGTTCCAGGCCGATCTTGGCCGCGCGGTAGCCGATCAGGATTCCCCGGCAGAAGTGCCCGTGAAACCTCACCACCTGATCGAGGTCGTGCGGGTAACGCTTGTTGACCATGACGGATACCCCGCTGACGCGCACCTGCTGAGAGCGGCATTGCCGGGCCAGCGCCGCGTGCTAGGCTACCACAGTTGACCCTCGCGCACAAGTCTGCTATCCTTCGTCGCTCCCTGTGCTTGGCCGGCGGGCCGGATTGGGCGCGCATATGGACAGTTGGCAGATTGCGGTCTTTGCGGGCTGCTGTATCCTGGGCTCCGCCGTGCAAAGCGTCTCGAGCTTCGGCTTCGCCGTGGTGCTTGTGGCGCTGACGCCGTTGTTCGGGGCGGACCTCCGGGAGGTCGTGGTTCTCATCACCGTGCTGGTGGTGCCGAACATCGCGATCGCGCTGTGGCAGGTGCGGAGCGAGGTGCGGTTGCGGCCCGTGGCCTGGCTGCTCGCGGGCGTGCCGCTGGGCACGCCGTTCGGCCTCTACCTGCTGGCGTTCGGCCCCGAGTGGCTGCTGCGGGGGGCGTTGGGGCTGGTGCTGATCGGGGTCACGGCCGAGCCGTTCCTGCGCCAGCGAGCCGGGCCGCGGCCCGAGAGCCGGCTGTGGGCGTTCGTGGCCGGCGTGGCCAGCGGCGCGCTGGGCGCGGCCCTCAGCGCGGGCGGGCCGCCCGTCGTACTCTACTTCTACGGACGCCAGTGGAGCAAGCAGGCGACCAAGGCCGCCGTGACCCTGGCCTTCGCGGGAACGGTGAGCTGGCGTCTCATCGCCTACATCCTCCAGGCGCCCTTCACCGGACGCGAGCTCCTCACCGCGGGCCTGGCTCTGCGAGGGGTGGCGCTCTGGCCCGCCGTCATCGCCGGGGCGTTGCTGGGCGAGTGGGCGTTCGGCACGATCGGCCAGAATGGCTTCCGACGCGCCGTCGCGGCCATGCTGATCGCATGCGGCGTCTACCAGCTCGGCGTCGCCGCGGGAGCCTGGTAGGCCCGAGGCATCCCCCGCGCGCATTTCGCGTTGACTGAGCGGCGCATCGGGGTAGAATGCGGCCATGCGAAGGTTCCGCGCCATCCTGGTCGGCGCCGCGCTCGCCGCGCTCATCAATGTGTGGGAGCCGTTCGGCTACTACGTATCGCGCGGCCTCTGGATGCGCTTCGGCTATATCTCGGTGGCCGTGCTCCTGCCCTTCCTGCTGCTCGTGTTCCCCGTGAACGTGTCGCTGCGGGCGATTCGCCGCCACCTGGCCTTCGAGCCGTGGGAGCTGGTGATCGTGTTCTCGATGGGCATGGTGGCCGCCATCTTCCCGTCGCTCGGCATCATCGGGTTCCTGCTCAGCTACATTTCGGCGCCGTTCTACTATGCCTCGCCCGAGAACTTCTGGGCCGAGTGGATGAGCCGCACCATGCCGCGCTGGCTGGCACCCAGCGACACGGGGCATGCGGTCGAGTGGCTCTTCAACGGCCTGCCGCGCGCCGAGGCGATCCCGTGGGAGGCGTGGGTGATGCCCCTGTTCTGGTGGAGCCTGCTCATCGCCGCGCTCTTCTTGTGCTCGTTCTGCGCGATGGTGATCCTGCGGCGGCAATGGGTGGACCACGAGCGCCTGACTTTCCCGCTGGCCGAGCTTCCCATGCTCCTGATGGACGAGCGCCGCGACTCGCCCTGGCCGGCCATCGCCCACCAGCCGCTCTTCTGGATCGGCGCCGCCATCCCGTTCTCCGTGATCTGCTGGAACATGATCGCGTACTTCGACTGGGACTTCCCGACGATTCCGTTTCAGACCTGGGCCTACGTGCAGTTCAGCCCCAAGTTCCCGGCCATCCTGTGCAAGGCGAACTTCTTCGTGATGGGCTTCGCCTACTTCACGCCGCTGAACATCCTGTTCAGCGTCTGGTTCTTCCGCCTGCTGTTCCTCTTCGAGGCGGGCATCTTCAACACGGTGGGGCTGGACATCGGCCCGCCCGACAACTGGGGCTGCCCGTTCAGCGCGGCCTGCGGGTGGCAGAACTGGGGCGGGTTCCTGGCGCTCGTGCTGCTTGGCTTCTGGATGGCACGCGGGCATCTCGCGGGCGTGGTGCGGCGCGTGCTCGGCCTCCAGGGCGGCGCAGACGACACCCGCGAGGTCGTGAGCTACCGCACGGCGGCATTGGGCCTCCTGGTTGGCGGCAGCGTGGTGTTTGCGTGGTACACTCGGGCGGGCATGTCGGCCGGCGTTGCGCTGTTCTTCGTGCCGATCGGCTTCATCATCTACGTGGGGGTCACGCGCCTCGTCGCGCAGACGGGGCTGATCTACCTGTGGAGCCCCATCACGCCGCAGGAGGCGACCTTCTACACTCTGGGCTACGACAAGATGAGTTCCGCCGACCGCCTGATGGTGGGCCTGGGTTACTGCGTGAACTGCAACAACGAGCGGCTGATCCCGTACACTGCTGCGCACAACCTCCGAATGGCCGGGGCTGAGGCGCGGGCCCGCCGCGGCTTCCTGCTGATGATGGCCCTGGCCGCCGTCGTGTCGCTGGCCGTGGGCGTGGCCTACACGCTGTACCTGTGCTACACGCGCGGCGCGCACAACTTCGACGCCTTTGAATGGTCGCGCGGCCACGAGTGGATTTTCGGCTACCTCGCGAAGAAGGAGCTCAACCCAATGCCCACCGACTGGAACCGCCTGCTGTTCATGGGCATCGGGGCCGCGACCACGGGGGCCGTCGCTGCGCTTCAGTACCGCTACGCCTGGTGGCCCATCCATCCCGTGGGCATGGCCATCGGCGCGGGCGAAACCACCGGCTACGCCGCCTTCTCGATCTTCCTTACTTGGGTCATCAAGACGCTGATCATTAAGCTCGGCGGCATCCAGGCCTACCGGCGCTGGCGCGCGTTCTTCGTAGGCATCATGGTGGGCTATGTGGCCGGGTTGGGCGTGTCGTTCCTGGTGGATTGCATCTGGTTCCCCGGCGACGGGCACAAGATCCACGTCTGGTGAGCTACGTGCCCCAGGGCCACCACCGGAAGCGCGGGGCCTTCTCGGGCACATCCGTCACGCGCCACGAAAAACCCATGAGCGTCCAGAGCGTGTAGTAGGAGGTGCCGCTTACGGGCCCGACCGAGAGCACCTGCTTGCCCGAGCCCGTCTCGTAGGCGGCCAGGGCCACCTTGGCGATGCCCGTCTGCGCCACGCGCTTGACGAGGGCGACCTCGGGGGTCTGAACCGTCGCGCCTGTGGGCGTGGGCAGGACGAGGCGGGGGATGCCGATCAGAAACTCCGTGCGATCAATGGAGAGTGCGCCGGCGCGAGCGGCGGCAATAACCGCCGCCTCTTCCACCTTGGGGACAAGCAGGGCGCCCTTGTCGGCGGCTCGGCTGCTCAAGGAGCCGAGCGCATAGGCCTTGTCGGCGCCTTCGAAGTTCGTGGCGTCCACGAACACCTTCCGGCCCGACAGCGGCGCGAGGTCCAGCTGCTGCACGGCGCGGTCCGCCGCGGTGCTCAGCAGCAGTTGCTCGGTCGCCGTGCGGCCTGGATCGGTCATGCGCACGGTGGCGCACCCCGAGACAATGCACGCGATGAGCAGGAGAAGCGGGGCGCGGCTTGCGGGCATTCTGGCTCCTGCGAAGCGAGGGAGGCGAGGTTCCCGCCCTGTCCGGGCGTCGGCACACTATACGGATTCCGTTTCACGGGTCAAGCGCGGCTTGCTTCGCATTGGGCGAGTCGCTAGAGTCTGGCGGCATCGGGGGGAACACCAGGAGCACCGGCATGGCGAACGTCGTGATCATCGGCGCGGGGAGCGGCTTCGGCAAACGGCTGAGCCTCGATATTCTGGCCCACGAGGCGCTGCGCACGGGCAGCATTGCGCTCGTGGACATCAACGAGGAGAGCGCGCGCCACGTGGCCGAGTGGGTGCAGGCGCTCGTGCGGCAGCTCGGGGCGCCCGTGGAGGTGCGCTGGGCGACCGATCGCCGCGAGGTGCTGCCGGGCGCCGACTACGTGGTCGTGGCCATCGCCGTCGGCGGCCGCGCCTACGCCGGCTCGCCCTATTACGACGAAGTGATGATCCCCGCCGAATACGGCGTCGAGCAGTCGGTGGCCGACACGGTGGGCGTGGGCGGCGTGTTCCGCACGCTGCGCACGGCGCCCGAGATGCTGCGCATCTGCCGCGACATGGAAGAGCTGTGCCCCGACGCGCTGCTCATCAACTACACGAATCCCATGGCCATGCTCTGCTGGGCGATGAACGAAGCCACGGGCATCGAGGTCGTGGGCCTCTGCCACAGCGTGCAGGGCACGAGCGAGCAACTCGCCCGCTACATCAACAAGCCTTTTGGCGAGATGCGCTTCTGGGTGGCCGGCATCAACCACATGGCCTGGTTCCTCCAGCTCGAATGGAACGATGCGGACGCCTACCCGCTGCTCTTCGAGGCGGCGGAGAACCCCGAGATTCGAGCCAAGGACCCCGTGCGCTTCGAGATCCTCCGCCAGTTCGGCTGCTTCGTCACCGAGTCGTCCACCCACATGTCCGAATACGTGCCCTACTTCCGCAAGCGCCGCGAGCTGTGGGAGCCGTTCGGCCTCAAGGAGCGGCGGCCCGCCAGGGAAGTGACCGGCTCGCGGTGGGACTGGCAGGATCCCGACTTCCTCGCCCAGGTGCGCGGCGAGAAGCCCATCGAGGTCAAGGCGTCGCACGAGTACGCCTCGGGCATCATGAACGGCATCGAGAGCGGCGCGCCCTTCCGCTTCAACGGCAACGTGGCGAACGACGGCATCATCACCAACCTGCCGCCCGAGTGCGTCGTCGAGGTGCCCTGCTTCGCCGACCGCGAGGGCGTGCACCCGTGCGTCATCGGCGAACTGCCCACGCAGCTTGCCGCGCTCAACCTGTCGAACATCGTCGTGCAGGACCTCACGGTGCAGGCGGCGCTCGAGGGCGACCGCGAGAAGGCCATCCACGCCTGCATGCTGGACCCGCTGACGGCGGCCGTGTGCTCGCTGGCTGAGATCCGGACGATGTGCGACCGCCTGTTCGAGGCCGAGAAGCACCTGCTGGGATATCTCGAGTAGGGGGCGCGGCGCCTTCAGCGGCGGGCGTGCAGCGTCTCCATCATCGCCCAGAAGTTCGCCATTGGGGTCTGACAGACGACCAGGTTCGAACAGCCGACCATGATGCTGCCGAGCTCCCGCGCGGCGTCGAGGGCGGCGCGAGTCTCGCGCACCACGTCGCGCTTCGTGCCGCGATGGACCGTGTGCGAGCTGATACCACCCAGCAGCGCAAGGTGGGGGAAACGCTCGCGGAGCCGCCGCAGGTCCATGCCCGCCCGCAGGTCAATCTCATAGAAGGCGTCCACGCCCGACGCCCCGAACAAGTCGTCGGCCACGGGCCACAGGTTGCCGTCGCTGGCGAACATGTGGTAGACGCCGTGCCTGTGGCAGGCGTCGGAGACCTTCTGGAGCGCGGGCAACATCAGTTCGTGGAACGCGCGGGGCGAGTAGTTGGGGCCGTGGGTGCCGGCGAAGTCGCCGCCGCCGTGGGCGTAGCGCGCCCCCACGCGGCCGAGCAGCTCGGCGTTGCGGCAGGCCCGCTCGGCCTGGGCGTCGAGGTAGCGGCGGATCAGGTCGGGGCGTAGCGTCACCGCCATCAGCCACGCGGCGTCCTGATAGGGCAGGCCCACCCCGATGCCGAAGGCGTGGACCGCTCGCGTTCCGCCGTGGACGGCCATCGCCCGCTGCCAGTCCTTCACAAGGGATTCGGAAGGCGTGTAGCCGGCCAGGCTCGCCTCCAGCTCGGCCACGTGCCGCTCGATGTCTTCCATCGTCGTCTCGCGGCGCGGCTGCTGGTCAACCACCTGGTACAGCTCGGTCTCGGGGTCGAACCGCATCACGCGGTAGGCGCCGTCGGGGTCGCCGTAAAGGAAGGTGAACTCGTCAATCCGCCGCGTCGGCTGCTCGGCCAGCCGCCAGTACGAGGGACGCACATAGTCCAGGTCGAGCACGCGCGGCAGGTCCATCGCGTCCTGGAATGCCCGCTCGACGAACTCGGCGTGCGCGGCCGGCCCATTCCACAGGGCCTCGGACTCGTAGAACTGGACGACTCCCCCTCCGACGCACGCCCTCGGCCTGCCGAGGATGGCCGAGGCCACCCGCGACGAGAAGCTGCCCATGTAGAGGGGCACCCGATCGGTCGGGCGGTGCGCGAAGATGGCGGCGACACGTTCCTTGGGGAGCATGACAGAGCCCTTCACGGCGCCGGCCGCGTGGCGGCGAGGTACGAGGACAGCGCGTCGAGGTTGGCGATGAAGACCTTGCACTCGATCCAGCCGTCGGTGATCCAGCGCCCCCTGGCATCAAGCGCGTCGAGCACGCGGCGCACCTGGGGCTCCATCGTCCGCGCCCTGGCCTGAAGCTCGGAGGCGGCGGGCTTGCGGGCCCGCTCGGCCAGCAGGGCCTCGCGGCCTTTCTCCTTCGCGGCTCGGAAGGCGCGGACGGCGCTCTCGACGCCGTAGTCGCCCTGGAAGCTGTAGTGGGTGGGCAGGTTGTCGTCGCGATAGGTCAGCTCGTAGGTGTCCTTGACGAAGTAGAGGGGGCGGTTGGTGCCCAGCTCGTAGAAGCGCGCCCAGCGGGGCTTCTCGCCCGGGAGCTTCGAGCGCTCGAGCCAGTCGAGCGCAGGGGGGATCGGCTCCAGGTACTTGGCGTCGCCTGTGGCGAGCCAGATCTCGATGAGGGAGCGGATGTTGCGGACGGCCACGGCGGAGCAGGCGGCGGGCGGCTCGAACTTGCGCGCCCACTCGGGCTTGAGGTCGTGCGTGTACTGCTGCGCCCAGCCGGCCTGCGGGGGCTTGAGTTGCGAGAGAAGGATGAAGTCGCCCGCGCGCCGCGCCGCGTCGAGGTACTTCGCCTCCTTCGTCCGCTCGTGCGCCTCCAGGCACACGGCGATGCAGTCGTTGATCGCCCCATCGTTGAACGTGGCGTAGTGCCAGTAGCGGGTGGGGCGCTGGAGCGTCGTGCGCGTCCCATCCAGCTCGATCTTCACATAGGGGGCGAATTGCTGCTCGGGCTCGGGCAGGCCGAACACCTGGGGCCAGCCGCCCTTTGGGAGCTGGGCCTTGAGCAACGCGTCGAGGCCGTAGACGAGCGCCTCGTGCACCCTCTCGTCCTTCACCAACTCATCCACAGCCATCAGGAGGCGGAGGGCGGCCTGGGTCGTGTTGTCGTCGAGGACTGAGTGGGTGCGAACGCCCTTGGACTTCGGCTCCGGCAGGTGGCGGTAGGCGAAGCGCTTCGCGCCGGCCTCGCTGAAGTCAATCAGATACTGCCATCCGCCCGACCGCATCTGGCCGAAGACGAGCGCGTGGGCGGCGGCGAGGGCGGCGTCGAGGAATTGCTTGTCGCCGGTGGCCTGGTAGGCACGCACGAAGGCCAGGCCCACGGCGGGGGTGCCGGGCGGCTGCACCCACACCTGGGTCTCGGTGGCGGTGCCCTCGCCTTCGCGCTGCTTCAGGTCTTCCGAGTAGCGCCACAGGTAGCCGCCGTGGCAGGCCACCTCCCGCGTGAAGAACTCTGTTGCTCGCTTCATCCCGGCGAGCGCGTGGTCACGCAATTCCTGCGAACCATCCGCTGCATAGGGTGAGGGGCCGAGTGACATCAGGAACCCAAGGGCGGCTGCTCGCCTGGTCAGCAGCATCGGCTTCTCCAGTCTATAAGTCTTTGGGATGCAGAGGGCGTGGGGGAGGGAGCCCGTTCTGCCAGAAAGGGCTTCCTCCCTCGATGCCTCATCCCTTCAGCCTCAGAACCCGTCGGGCGTTGTCGCGGGTGATGCGGCGGCGGGCCTTGCGGCTGATGTCCACCTCGCGGATGTGGCGGATGATCGGACAATCCTGGCCGGGCCGCAGGTAGTCGGTGGCGAAGCAGAGGCGGTGGCTCCAGCGCTCGAGGAAGCCGCGGCCGAACTCGGGGTCGCGGGTGATGGCGTTGTAGCCTGAGAAGGCCGACAGGTCGCCGTAGATGTTGGGGAAGGCATCGAAAACCTGCTCGACAGCGCCGCCGGGGACCACGGGGCGCTTGGGGTAGCCGCCGCGGTCCTCCTCGCGCACGTCGGCGCTGATCTCGGCCCACCAGTGGGGCGCGTGGGCGAAGAACACCGTGTCGGGGCACGCGGCCAGCACGCGGCGGAGGCCGGGCAGACCGAGGGCGTCGGTGCCGCGGAGGTTGTCCATGTGCAGTGTCACCGCCAGGCCCAGGCGGCCGCACGCCGTGTAGATGGCCACGAGCCGCGGGTCGTCCACGGGCAGGCCCGAGAGCGACTCGCCGAAGCCGCGCGCCCCTTGGTCCACGTAGTCCTTGATGAGCGAGTAGAAGTCGGTCTTGGGGCTGGAGTTCTCGATGCGGGGATCCACGTTGCAGAAAGGCAACAGGCGGTCGGGGAAGCGGCGGCAGGCTTTGAGCACGTAGGGTGTGGGCACGTAGTAGTGCAGTTCCTCGGGATTCTCGATGGAATGGACGACCGCCTTCTCGATCCCGTGGCGGTCCATCCAGCGCACCAGTTTGCCTGCGGTGAGCCAGGGCCGCCCACGCCAGACCTTGCCGATGTGGGTGTGGATGTCAATCATCGCGTCGTCCTCGCTCTCAGTGCTCCTCCCCGTGAGGCAGTATATGGGCAACGCCAAGGGGTTTCAACCAGGCGTCAGGCGGGTTGACCCCGTGGGCATTTGCCACTATCATCGGAGGAGGAAACAGAGAGGAGCAGCCGGTGCACGAGTTCCCCTCGCGGCACGCGGCCTCGGTGCCGCGCAGCCGCATCCGCGAGCTGTCGGACCTGGCCACGCAGGTGGCCAATCCCCTGCGCCTGTACTTCGGCGAATCGAACGTGCCCACGCCGGCCTTCATCAAGGAGGCCGCCAAGCAGGCGATTGACGAGGGGCATACGTTCTACACCCTCAACGCAGGCTATCTCGACCTGCGCCAGGCCATCGCGGCGCAGACCCGCCGCCTCCACGGCTTCGACTACGACCCCGACGGCGAGGTGGTGGTGACCGCGGGCGGCGTGGAGGCGCTGTTCCTGGCCTTCGCGGCGACCCTCGAGCCCGGCTCGAAGGCGGTGATTCTGTCGCCCTGCTGGCCGAACGTGGCGGCCATTGTGCAGATGCTCGGCGCGACGCCCGTCGAGGTGCCGCTGGTCGAGAACGACGGCGCGTTTCGCGTGAACCACGACGCCCTGGCGGCCGCGCTGGACCCGTCGGTGCGCGTGCTCTTCGTCAACAGCCCGTCGAACCCGACCGGCTGGGTGATGTCGGGGGCCGAAGAGGCGTTCCTGGCCGATCTGGCCGCCGCGCGTGGCGTGTGCCTGATCCTCGACCAGGTGTACGAGCGGATCGTGTTCGACGGCCCCGTGGCGCCGGTGCGTCGCCTGGGACGGCTGCGCGAGCACCTGATGCTGCTGAACAGCCTGTCGAAGGCCTACAGCATGACGGGCTGGCGCGTGGGCTATGCCCTCGGCCCGCAGCAGATCGTGGAGCAGATGACGAAGCTCCAGGAGTTCGTGGTGAGCCATGCCCCCGCGCCCTCGCAGCGGGCAGCCCTTGCGGCGATCACCAAGGGCGAGGCATTCGTGCGCGAGATGCAGATGCGCTATCGCGCGTTGCGCGACCTGGCGTGCGAGCGCCTCGGCCACTGCCCGCGCGTGGAACTCGCGCGGCCCGCGGGAGCGTTCTATGTGTTCCCGCGCATCGAGGGCCTGACCGACTCGTTCGACTTCTGCCGCCGCCTCCTTCTCGATAGGGGGGTGGGCCTGGCGCCCGGCTGTGCCTTCGGCGCGGGCGGCGAGGGCCACGTGCGCCTGTGTTTCGCGGTCGAGGAGAGCATCCTCGCGCCCGCGCTCGACCGGCTGGCGGCGTTTCTTGCGAGACGAAAGGACGCGCGATGAAGGTGAAACACTACACGAACGTGGCGGCCCAGGAGGTGGAGGAAGGCGCCCGGGGCGTGAAGATCCGCTGGATCATCGCCGAAGGCGACGGCGCGGCGAACTTCGCGATGCGGCACTTCGAGATCGCGCCCGACGGCCACACGCCGCACCACGCGCACCCGTGGGAGCACGAGGTGTTCGTGCTGACTGGCGAGGGAGAGGCGGTGGGGCCGGACGGCGCCACGCCCCTGTCGCCCGGAACGGTGGTCTTTGTGCCGCCCAACGAGGAGCATCATTTCGGCAACACGGGCGTGGAGCCGCTCACGCTGCTGTGCCTTGTGCCGATGCCGAAGACGTGCACGGGCTGAGCGTATGGTTGGATGGGTGGATGAATGGATGGGTGATTGCCCGACATCCATTCATCCAGTCCTCCCCCGCAAGCGCACAGCCGGCGCGTGAGCTGCCGCCCAAGATCCCATCGAGGCCGGTGCCGCCCCTGTCACCGCGCGCCCTGTGCCGCCGTGGCCAGGAAATCGTGCGCCCTGCGGTACGCCGCATCGTCCTCCTGAGGCGGCACGATCAGGGGCGTGTCAAGTTCCAGAGCGTTGAGGAGCTTGAGGTATGTTGTGTAGTCGAGCGCCCCTTGGCCGAGGGGGACGCGCTCGAGAAGCGGCTCGTCAGCCCCCGCGGCGAGCCGCACGTCGGTGGCGCGGGCGATGGCGATGGCGTCGGCGAGGGTGGCGAAGATCTCGGCCAGGGCCTCTTTGGGCCGCACCGCCGCCTCGGCATTGAAGATGGCCGCAGGGTCGAGGGCGATGCGAACACTCACCGTGGCGACATCGGCCACCAGGGCCGCCAGGCTGTCGAGCGAGTTGAGCGTGGTGGTGGCGCACGGCTCGAAGCAGAGGCGGACTCCCACGTCCTCGACGCCATCGAGCAACGCCCAGATGCGACGGATGAGGAGGTCCCAGGTGGCATCGGCCCAGTTCTCGGGGTGGGGGGCGAGGGGCTGGCGGGGGTCGGGGCTGCGCGAGCCTACGTGGGTGACCACGTGGTCGCAGTTGAGCAAGGCTCCCGCTTCCATCGCCCGGGTCAGCGCATCGAAGCTGCGGCGCACCTCATCTTCCGACGGCGTGAGGAAGTTGCAGTGGGCCGTCAGTTCGACCACCTCGACCTGCTGCTCGTCCAGGGCCTGGCGGATGCCGAGGAGATCGGCATCGGTCCAGGCCGGGTTGAACGGGAGCGCGACGCCCTGGAACCCGAGGCCGGCCGCACGGAGCGCGAAGGCGGGCCAGCTCTCGCCTTTGTGAGGTTGGAGCGAGGCGGAGAGTTTCATCTCAGTAGTGTACCTTTCCGACCTTGAGGCGCAACTCGCGGATGACGCCGGCCATGTAGACGGCGCAAGCGATGCTGGCGAGCTTGGCGGGGGCGAGGTCGGCCCGCGAGGTGAGCACGATGGGGGCCTTGGCGCCCACGATCACGCCGGCCACGGTGAGCCCGCCGAGATAGACCAGCGACTTGGCGAGGATGTTGCCCGCCTCGATGTCGGGCACGATCAAGACGTCAGCTTTGCCGGCGACCGGCCCCCCGATCTTCTTGTGCTGAGCCGCGCGCTCGTCTATGGCATTGTCGAAGCCGAACGGCCCGTCAATCACGCACTTGGGCGAGAACTGGCGGCGCTCGGCCATGATGTGCAGCGTCGCGGCGTCCACGGTGGCCTGCATGGCGGGGTTGACCAGCTCGATGGCGGCGAGGACGGCGACCTTGGGTTCCTCGATGCCGAAGGCGTGGGCGGTGTGGACGGCGTTGAGGATGATGTCGGCCTTGCGCTCGAGGTCGGGCGCGATGTTCATGGCTCCATCGGAGAGGAACAGGAACTGCTCGCGGCGCGGGTGCTCGATGATGTAGACGTGGCTCATCACCGAGTGGGCCCGCAGGCCCCGCTCCTTGTCGAGCACGGCGCGCAGGAAGTCGTCGGTGTGGATGTAGCCCTTCATCAGGATGTCGGCCTCATGTGCGCTGACCATGGCCGTGGCCGTGGCCGCGGCGCGGATGGGGTCGCGCTCGTGGATGATCTTGGCCTCGCCGAGGTTGATGCCGTGCTCCTCGGCCGTCTTGTGGATCGCCATCTCGTTCCCGACGAGGATCGCCCGGACCATTTTCATCCGCATGGCCTCGGCGACGGCCTCCAGCACGGTGTGGTCCTCGGCGGCGGCCACGGCGAGGTCCTTCACGGGATACTCGCGCACGGCTTCCATGACTTCCGCAAACGAACGCATGGCGACAGCCTCCTGCAAGAGGGTGGAGAGGAACCGGCAGCACGCGCCCCGACTGCGGCGGGCCCCTGCGGGCGCTAGATCCCGAGGATGGCGAAGAAGCCGATCAGCAGGACGAAGAACAGGAGCGAGATGAGGTTGAAGTAGCGGTCAATGAAGCGGCGCACCGGTTTGCCGAAGGCGAAGATCAGTGCGCCGACCAGGAAGAAACGCATGGAGCGCCCGATGGCCGAGGCGAAGAGGAAGGGCACGAGGGGCATCTGCATCAGGCCGCTGAGGATGGTGAAAACCTTGTAGGGGATGGGCGTGAAGGCCGCGGCGAAGACGATCCAGAAGTCGTACTTCTCGTAGAGTGCGCGGGCCTGGTGATAAGTGTCGGTCATCAGGTAGGCCGGCTCGTCCACCGCCAGGGGCGCCGTGGTCTGCTGGACCTCGTACGAACTCTCGCCGATGGGCGGCGTGGTGGCGGCTCGCTCGCGGTGCAGCAGGTCGCGGTGGACCCGCATCATCGCCTCATTGCCGTCCAGCGCCGGCTCGGCGAGGCCGAGCCACTCCGACCACTTGCTCGCGTGGAGCGTGACGCCATGTGGCGCGCTCACCACCACCATGCGGCCCTCCACGCCTCGCACCAGCACCTCCTGGCTGGCCGGCGTGAGAAGGCGGAGCGACCGGAGGATGGGCGCGCCCACGGGATTCCAGAGCGCGTAGCCGATGAAGTAGCCGAACAGGCCCCCCAGCACCGAGGCCGCGGAGCACAGGAGCGCATAGTAGAACGACCGCCGGGGCCTGGCAATGCCCAGAGCCATCAGCAGCACGTCGGGCGGGATCGGGAAGAAGGACGACTCGGTGAACGACAGTGTGACGAGCGCCGGCGTGCCGTAGGGCGTGTCGGCCCAGTGCAGCACCCAGTGGTACAGGCGGCGGTGGAAATGCCACCAGGGGGTGGGCTTCGACGATGCCGCAGGCTCGGGCTGATGGTCTGAGTTGGCCAAGGGGGTGATTCCTGAACAAGGCGTCGTGATACGTGAAGCGTGATACGTGATACGTGAGAAGACAACAAAGCCTGGAGGTCGAGGCCCCTCCTCTCACGCATCACGTATCACGCATCACGCATCGCAGGCTTCACATCTGCTCCGGCGCCTCGATGCCCAGGAGGCCGAGGCCGCGCCGGAGCACGGTCTGGGTGGCCCGGCATAGTTCGAGCCGCGCGGCGATCAGGCCGGGGCTCTCGGCCTGAAGCACGGGGCTGTCGTGATAGAACTGGGCGAACGAGCGGGCGACCTCGAGCACGTGGCTGGCCACCCGCTGCGGGTTGCACGACTCCGCCGCGTCGCGCACGGCGGCGGGAAACTGCATCAGGAGCAGCCCGAGGGCCGTTTCGGCGTTGTTGCCGAGTGCGGCGAAGTCGGCCTCGCGGGGCAGGGACGCCCCGCCCACAGTTGCCTCCGCCTTGCGCAGGATGCCGCAGATGCGGGTGTGCGAGTACTGCACGTAGGGCCCCGTGTCGCCCTCGAAGCTCACGCTCGCGGCAGGGTCGAACGTGATGTCCTTCTCGAGGTTGACGGCGAGGAGGTAGAACTTGATGGCGCCCAGGGCGATCTGCGTCCCGCGGCGGGCGAGGTCGGCGGGCGCGATGTCGGCGTGCTTCTCGCGCACGGCCTCGGCGGCCAGCGCCTCCACCTCGTCCATCAGGTCGTCGGCATCCACCACCTTGCCCTCGCGGCTCTTCATCTTGCCTTCGGGCAGGTAGACCATGCCGTAGCTCACGTGGCGGCAGTTGGCGGCCCACTCATAGCCGAATCGCCGCAACAGGGCGAAGAGCACCCGGAAATGGTGGATCTGCTCGCTGGCGACGACGTAGTACATACGGTCGAAGCCCAGTTCGCCGTGCCGGGCAACGGCCGTGCCGAGGTCCTGGGTGATGTAGACTGTGGTGCCGTCGCGGCGGAGGAGGATCTTCTTGTCCAGGCCGTCGGCTTCCAGGTCGGCCTCCACGGCGCCGTCGGGCAGGCGGTAGCAGCGGCCCTCGGCGAGGGCCTTGAGCACGATGTCGCGCCCGTGGCGATACGTCTCGCTCTCGTGGTAGATGCGGTCGAACTCCACGCCCAGGCGGCGGTAGGTGGCGTCGAAGCCCTCGTAGACCCAGCCGTTCATCGTGCGCCAGAGGGCCACCACCTGGGGGTCGCCCTGCTCCCAGCGGCGCAGGAGGTCCTGGGCCTGATCTTTCAGGCTGGGGTCTTTCTCCGCCTCCCGGGCGAAACGCACGTAGTAGTCGCCCACGAAGTGGTCGCCCTTGCGGCCTGTGGATTGGGGCGTGGCGCCGTTGCCCCAGCGCTGGTAGGCGAGCATGGACTGGCAGATGTGGACGCCGCGGTCGTTGATGAGGTTGAGCTTGAGCACACGGTGGCCCGCCGCCTCGAGGATGCGGGCGAGGGCCATGCCCAGCACGTTGTTCCGCACGTGGCCCAGGTGCTGCGGCTTGTTCGTGTTGGGCGAGGAGAACTCGAGGGCGATCGTCTGGCCGCTGGGGGCCTCGGCGTTGCCATAGGCCTGCCCGGCCGCGGCGATCTCGCGGCACAGCGCTCCCAGGAATGCCCCGCGGTCGAGGAACAGGTTGAGGTAGGGTCCCACGGCCTGGGTCTTGCGGAACAGGGGCGGGAGCTGAATCGTCTCGGCCAGCGTCGCCGCAACGTCGTGCGGCTTGCGCCGCAGCACCTTGGCTAGTGGGAAGCACCCGAAGCCCAGGTCGCCCACGTCGGGACTCGGCGTCGGGGCGAACTGCACAGCTAACCCACCCAGGTCCACGTCGCCAAAGGCGCGCGCCGCGGCTTCAGCCAGCGCGGCCTGGAATCCCGTCACCAGCGCTCGTTCCAGCATCGGTCGCCTCCGATGGATAGACCCTCTATTATGCCCATGGGGCGGTTTGTTGCAAACGGGAAACACGGCAGAAGGGCGGGGTTGCCTCAGAGCGCGGCGCTACGGCTGCCAGGGGATCCGCGGCGCATCGCCCCAGAGCATCTCGAGGGCGTAGAAGGCGCGGGCCTCGCGGCTGAACAGATGCACGACCACATCCACATAGTCCATCAGGACCCAGCCGCCGGTGGGCTCGCCCTCGATGCCGAGGTGGGTGATGCCCCGGGCCTTGAGGTCGCGGTGGAGGCGGTCGGCGATGGCCTTGAGCTGGCGCTCGCTGGCAGCCGTGGCCAACACGAAACAGTCGGTGATCGAGGTGAGCTTTCGCAGGTCGAGGATCAGGAGGTCCTCGGCCTTCAGGTCGTCCGCGATGCGGGCACACGCAATGGCGAGTTCCTGGGGAGTCAGGCGGTTTCTCCTAGGTTCCGAGGCTGGCTTCGCGGCGCCCCGCACACTCCATCCAGGGCCGTGTGCCTGGCGCATCCTGCGTCCCTATGATTTTGGCCAACGGGCGGCGTTTGTCAAGCGCCGGTTGTTTGTGCTGAGGCGGTTGCGATGTCACCTTGGGCTTTCGCCAGCAGCAGGACCTGAGGGCCTCACGAAGGTACTGGAACCTTCGGGACGGAACTTGAGAGAAGGGCCTCTTCGGGGTCTGCCGGTCCTGCCTCGACTGGCCGGTGCAGGGCGTGGGCATGCCCTCTCCCTGCGGACCTGGCGGTTCCTGGGGAGGGCCCTGCCGAGGGGCTGGCGGGCGCAGCCTGCGCATGCTGTATCAACCCTGTGAGGGGGGGAAGTGATACAGCATGGATGGAAGGGCGAGGATCGGCGATTCTCGCGGCTCCGGCCATATTCGCTCATCTGCGGGATGAGCAAGTATGGGTGCAGGAATGGCCGGAGGGCGTAAGGCGTTGGGGCATAGAGGGTTATGGGACGGTCCTCGCTGGCGCCGCATCTCCCGTCGCGCGCTCCCCAGCGGGGGCCGCGTCGGGATGGTCAAACCGTGGCGGGTCCGACATCTGAAGCCTCAGGCGAACGGTCCGCCCGCAGGAACGTCCGACATCGCAACCGCCTGGTTTGTGCTGCTCCTTGACACGGCCCCCCCCGCCGACGCACAATGAAGGCACCTTGCCCTGCGCAAAGGGGACCCAGGCATGAGCGACGTCCTTCGCCAGCTCGATGTGCTCATTCGCGCCCGCTACCCGATCCTCTACCTGGTCACGTGGGAGGAGGACCGGGCGATGTACCTGCTGCTGCGGATCGCGCGGGCTCAGAAGAAGAACTTGGCCGTGTGGACGGCTACCGATGGCATGCGCACCGTGGAGGTGGCCAGCGGCCTGCGCGAGGCGGGCGACATGGGCCGCAAGCCGCTCGAGGCCCTCAACGCCGTGCTCCAGGACGCCCAGCCGTGCATCTACGTGCTCAAGGACTTCCACCCCTATCTCAAGGACCCCGTGGTGGTGCGCCAGCTTCGCGACCTGTGCCACTCGCTGCGGCGGTCATACAAGACGGTCGTCTTCCTCTCGCCCCTGCTCGAGCTGCCCTTTGAGCTTCAGAAGTCGGTGACGGTGGTGGACCTGCCGGTGCCCGGCCGCCAGGTGATGGAAGGATTGCTTGCCGACCTGGCGCGCGAGGTGACCGAGGCCGGCACCGCCCGGGTGAATCTTTCGCCCGCGGACCGCGACCGGCTGGTGACGGCTGTGCTGGGCCTGACGCTGGACGAGGCCGAGCGCGTCTTCTCGCAGGCTCTGGTGCGTGACGCCAAGCTCGACGCCAGCGACATCGAGGCCGTGATCAGCGAGAAGAAACAGATCATCCGCAAGTCGGGCCTGCTCGAATACTATGACCCTCGCGAGGGCATGGGCGACGTGGGGGGGCTGGACATCCTGAAGGAGTGGCTGCGCAAGCGCGCCCGCGCCTTCACCGACGAGGCACGCGCCTACGGCCTGCCGCGCCCGAAGGGCGTGCTGCTGCTCGGCGTGCAGGGCTGCGGCAAGAGCCTCACCGCCAAGGCCGTGGCCCAGCTCTGGGGTGTGCCGCTGCTGCGGTTCGACATCAGCCGCATCTTCGACCGCTTCATCGGCTCGTCCGAGAGCAACATGCGGCATGCCCTCCAGGTCGCCGAGTCCATCGCCCCCGCCATTCTGTGGGTGGACGAGATCGAGAAGGCATTCTCTGGCACGGAGAGCTCGGGCATCAGCGACGCGGGGACCACGGCGCGCGTCTTCGGCACGTTCATCACCTGGCTTCAGGAGACGAATGCCCTGGTGTTCACCATTGCCACGGCGAACAACATCGGCGCCCTGCCGCCCGAACTGTTGCGGAAGGGCCGCTTCGACGAAATCTTCTTCATAGACCTCCCCAGCCGCGCCGAGCGGGAGGAAATCTTCGCGATCCACCTGCGCAAGCGGCGGCGTGACCCGAAGCTGTGCAACCTGGGCGAACTGGCCGCGCTCACCGAAGGTTTCAGCGGGGCCGAGATCGAGCAGGCTATCGTCTCTGCCCTCTACGATGCCTTCGACCAGGGGCGCGAAGTCGAGCAGCGCGACATCGTCGCCTGCGTCAAGGAGTCCGTGCCCCTCTCCGTCACGATGCGCGAGGACATTGCCGGCCTGCGCGAGTGGGCGGCCGACCGCGCGCGGCCGGCGTCGCGCGCGCAGGCGAGGGATACCTGATGCCTCCCGGCCTCGTTCCCGTCCTCGAGCCCCTCGCCTCCTGGCCCCGGCGCCCGCATGGGGCGGTGAATGGGACATTCCGCGTCCATGCCGGTGACCGCGGAGCGGTCGGCGGACCGTCCCCACGCAGAGCGTAGGGACGAGATGCGTCTTCGTCTCGCCCCCCACACCGAACACCCATCCCCAACACCGTGCCGTTCTCGGGGCTGGCTTAGGGATAGAACGTCCGCACGGTCTTGGCATCGAGGCGCTTGACGGCCTCGACGATCAAGCGGACGGCGTTGTCGTAGTCGTCGCTGTGAAGGACGCCGGCGGGGCTGTGGATGTAGCGGGTGGCCAGGCCGATGTAGACGGTGGGCACGCCGAGGCCGTGGATGTGGATTGGCCGCCCGTCCGTCGCGCCGCCGCTGAGCATGGAGATCTGGTAGGGAATCTTCTTCTCCTCGGCCAGGTCCACCAGGAAGTCGCGGAGCTTGAGGTTGGGGATCATGCCGCCATCGAGGAAGCAAATCTGGGGCCCCTTGCCGAGCGTGCCCTTCTCCTTGTCCTCCTTGGGGAAGCCGGGGGTGTCGCTGGCGATGCCGACCTCCATGACGAGGCACACGTCGGGCTCGACGGCGTGGGCGGCGGTCTGCGCGCCGCGCGTGCCCACCTCCTCCTGAACCGTGCCCACGCCGTAGACGGTGTTGGGGTGCTTCGCGCCCACGAGCTTGCGGAGGGTGTCAATGAACATGGCGACGCCCACGCGGTCATCGAATGCCTTGCCGAGGAGGAGTTTCTTGTTATGCATCGTGCCGAAGGGGCAGATGGGCACCACCGGATCGCCCACACGGATGCCGAGCTTCTTCGTCGCGTCCTTCTTGTCCTTCGCCCCGACGTCCACGAACATGTCTTCCCGCTTGACGAATTTCTGCCGTTCCTCCGGGGTGAGCACGTGGGGGGCCTTGGAGCCGATGATGCCGGGGTAGGCGCCTTTGGAGGAGTGGACGGTGACGCGCTGGGCGAGGATCACGTGGTCCCACCAGCCGCCGAGGGCGGAGAAGCGCAGGTAGCCTTCGTCGGTGATGCCGCTGACGACGAAGCCGATCTCGTCCATGTGGCCGGGCAGCATCACGCGCGGGCCGGCGGGGTCGCCCGTTTTCTTGCACACGATGTTGCCCATGCGGTCGTAGCTCACGTCGGCGAGGCCCTCAACGCGGCGGGCGACGATCTGGCGGACCGCCTCCTCGTGGCCCGGCAGGCCGGGCGCCTCGGTGAGTTCCTTGAGCAGGTCGAGCGTCTGAGGGTCCATGGCTTTCCCCTGAATGCGGTTCCTGGTTCGTAGTGCGGCCTTCAGGCCGTATCTGGCTTCGTTCTGGCATTCGACGGATACGGGCTGAAGCCGGCACTACGAGTGGAGGCGACAACGCCCGCACTATGGCCAAGGGGGATTATATCCGCTGCGGGATTGACGCGCCAGGGGCCACGCGGTAGAATCCCTGTGTAACATTCCGATGCCCCATTCCCCGACTGCGAGGCCCACCGATGAAGCCAGGCCGCCTGTGTGTCAGGTCGCTCGTGTTGCTGCTGGGGCTAGGCGCGGCGTTCGGGGCCGAACGGGACCTCACGAGCTACCTGCCGGCCGAGGCCTGGCTCGTGATTCACTACGACGGCACGCACCCGGGCGTGCGCGAGACGCCGCTCCATGCCTTCTTCCAGGAGCCTGAGGTAAAGGCCGCTCTTGAGAAGCTCAAGCCGCTTTACGACAAGATTCTCGAAGAGATGCGGAGGAACGACGAGGCCGATCCCGAACTGCTCGTGCGGTGGCTGTCGGGGTGCGAGTGCGCCCTGGCCCTCCTGGCGCCGCGCGCGGGGCGCGACGAACCCGACATTGCGCTCGTCGCCAACGTGGGCACAGGGGAGGCCGCCACGCGCCGCCAGGCCGAGGAGTTCCTCAAGCAGGTGCTGGCCAAGGCCAAGCCCGACACGGCGCGCCAGGTGGCGATCGGGGCGCTCCAGGCCACGTGCTACGTGGACAGGAAGGGGCAGCCGAACGCATTCGTCTTCGACGGACCTTTCCTCGTCGCCTGCGACGGCGAGGAGCTGTTGCGCAAGGCGCTCGACCCCGCCGCCCCGAAGGCCCCTGGACCCGCCGGCGGCGAGCGGGCGGCGCTGCGCGTGCGCTACGACCACCAGGTCATGCTCAAGGCCTTTGGCGCGCAGATGGACGCCGAGGCGAGGCGCGTGCTCGGCGCGCTCGGCCTCAACGCCGTGAATGCGGCGGAACTGGCCTTTGTGCCCCGCGACAAGCGGCTGGTGACGAGCTTCGCCCTCGACATGCCCGACGCCGCAAAGCAGCCGGGCCTGCTCAAAGGCCTGGCCGAGGCGCCCCCGTTCGACCCCGCCCTGCTCAAGATGGTGCCGCGCGAAGCCACGCTCTTCTGGCTTGCATCGTCGGACTTCACGTGGCTCTGGGACGAGATCTGGGCGATGATCGCCCGCGTGGACGCGCAGGCCGCCGCGGACGGACGCCAGGGGCTAGCCGCCCTCGAGCAAAAGGCCGGCATCAAGCTTCGCGACGGCCTGCTGGCTCCGCTCGGCAGCGGCACGCTCGCCCTGTCGTGGAACGAGGGGGCGTGGGTGGGCTGCAACGTGCTCGTCCAGCGCGTGCGCGACGGCGTGGCCCTCGACAAGGCCATCGCCCAGCTCGTCGCGCGTCTCGACCTCCTGTTGATGGGCCTGCCCGACGTGGGCGCTGTGCGCACCGATCTGAAAGCCTTCCAGTACCGCGGCACCAGTTGCCGCTACCTGTGGATGGCGGGCCGGCCCGCGCTGATGATGCCCGGCTGGACCCCCTGCTACGCTAGCCTGGGCGACACATTCGTCTTCGCCTCGCACCCATTGCATCTGAAGGCGTACCTGGATTTCCTGGCCGACAAGAGGCCGACGATCCTCGACAGCCCCGAGTACCAGCGGCTTGCCCCGCTTGTGCCAAAGGGCGCGACCTCCGTGGCCTACGGCTACTGGCCCGACACGATGGAAGGCCTGTACAACACCCTGGCGCCCTTCCTGATGCTCGCCCAGATGGCGGCCGACTTCAAGCCCGCGCTCGACCTGGCCAACATGCCCTCGTCGCGCGTCATCCGCCGCTACAGCCGCGGATCGATCGCCTACACCGCCTTCGAGAACGGCCGCCTGCGGGCCGAGGTGCAGGGCGAGGGCCTCGACGTGTTCAGCCCCACGCTCCTGCCCGCGGGGGCCGCTGCCGTCGCCGCGGGCATCACGCTGCCCGCCCTCACCACGGCGCGCACCGAGGCGCGCCTCATTCGAGACCGCAACAACCTCAACCAGATTGCCCTCGGCTGCGCCACCTACCTGAACGAGCACGGCGACAACCGCTGGTACCCGAAGAGCCTGGCCGAGCTGGTGGACAAGAAGATCATCGAGAAGGAGTTCCTCGTCTCCCCCCTCGACGACGACCCGCCCAAGCTCCCCAACGGCGTGCCATGCAGCTACGTGAGCTGCTTCGAGAAGCACCCCAACCATCGCTTCATGGACGACTTTCCACCCAACGTGATCATGGCGTGGGACCGCAAGCCGTTCACCGAGGGGCGCCGGAGCATCCTCTTCTTCGACTCCCACGTGGAGGTCGTGGACGAGGCCCGCTTCCAAGACGAATTGCGGCGGCTCGATGACGAGGTGAAGCAGCGGGCGAAGCAGGCTCCGCCACCCAAAGCCGGCCCCGCCAAGGGCGAGTTCTAGGCGGTTCCGTAGGCGGGGCGTCTCTGCCCCGCGTCTCTCGCGGGCCGGGCGTGGCCCGCCACAATTGCTGCAAGGAGCCACCAATGGCCCGCCGAGTTCCACTCCTGTGCTTTCTGACCCTTGCTCTCGCTGTCTCGGCCCTTGCGGGTGAGACCAGCATCGAGCACCATCTGCCCGCCGACGCCATGGTGACGCTGTGCTATTACGGCGACAACCCCGACATCGAGAAGACGGCGTTGGCCACCCTGCTCAAGGAACCCGAGGTGGCCGAATGGCTCGCTTCGGTGAACACGGCCATCGGGGGAGCCAATCAGCTTCTTGCGACGTTCCTGCGGGTGAACCCTGCGCTGCTCCGGCCGCTGCTCGGCTGCCGCGTGGGGCTGGCGCTCATGCCGCCGCCAGGGCAGGGCGGGCCGCCGGCCGCGTTGTTCGTGGCCAGGGTCGGCGCGCCGGGGAGCCCCGCGCGGGAGCAGGTGAGTGCCTTCCTCGTACAGGTGGGCGGCGCTGTCGGCCTCGCCGCGCAGAAGCTCCAGATCGCTGGCCTCGACGCCACGCAGCTCGGCCCGGGCCCCGACGGCCTGTGCTTCGGCCTGCGCGACTCGTTCCTCTTCTTCTCCTCGTCCCGGGCAGCGCTGGAGCGCGCCCTGGCCGCAAACACGCCCAAGTTGGCCGATCAGGCGGCTTTCCGGGGGGCCGCGGCCTCGAGCGGTTCGCCGGTGGCCCTGCTGCTCTACGACCATGCAGCCCTGATGGAGCGCTTCGGCGCGGAGATGCCGCCGGAGGCCCGGGCAGTCCTCGGCGCGCTGGGCCTCAACGGCCTGCGGGCCGCTGGCGTGCGTCTGGGGGCCAAAGACCGCGCCCTGGTGGGCTCTTTCTTCGCCCAGACGGCGGGCGAGCGGCAGGGTCTTCTCCGTACGCTGGCGGGCCAGCCGGTGGACCGCTCGCTGCTCAAGCTGGCGCCGCGCGATGCCGGGCTCGCGTGGATTACCAGCACCAGTCCCGCGGAGCTGTACGACTTGGCCATCGGGGTGTTCGGCGCAGCCGCGGGCCGCGGCGCGGTGGACGAAACCCTCGCCGAGTTCCACAGGCAAGCCGGCTTCCACGTGCGCGACGACCTGTTCGGGTCGCTGGCCACGGGGACGCTCATCACGACGTCGGGCAAGTCGCTGCTGCCGGCCCTCATCGTGTCGTTGGGGCTGAAGGATGGCGACCGATTCGATGGGGCCATGACCAAGCTCGTTGCCCAACTCCACCGCATCATCAAGGCCGAAGACGAGGAGGCGGGGGCCGAGCTTCGCACCATCGCCTTTGGTGCGCACACCATCCGCTACCTGGCGACGCCCGGCATCGGCGTGCCCCTGGCCCCCTGCTATGCGCGGCGCGACGGGCGTGTGATCTTCGCCCTCTCGCCGATCCACCTGAAAGACTACCTGGCGTTCCTCGACGCCGGCGAACCCTCGATTCTCGAGGACCCTGGCTTCCGCGAGATGCAGGCCCTGGTGCCCCAGGAGGCCACTTCCATCGCCTACTCCGACTTCGGCGAGGCATTCGTCTCCGGCTACGCCATCCTGGGGCCGCTCCTGACCCTCGTGCACGCCATCCCCGGCAACCCCGTGCCGATTGATCTCGCGAACCTGCCCTCCATTCGCACGGTCCGCAAGCACATGTTCCCCGCCATCTCCTACTCCTATGCGACGGAGCAGGCGATCTTCAGCGAGACGCATTCGCCCATCGGCCTGAGCGCCATCGGGCCGGCCCCCGCGGCATTTCTCCTGGGCGTGGGGGCGGGTTTCGCGCTGCCGGCGGTGGCCTCGGCTCGCGGCGCCGCGCGAAACACGGTGTCTATGAACAACTTGCGCCAGATCTCGATGGCCCTGATCCTACACGAGCAGGACCGCGGCGCGCTGCCTACGAACCTCGCGGCGTTGCTGGACGCCAAGCTGATCCAGGACCCCGCGATGCTCGTGGCCCCCAACGACCCCGACCCGCCACAGGTCGCGGGCAAGGCGTGCAGTTACGTCTACTTCCTGGACGGCCAGGTGGGCGCCAAGCTCCGCCTCGCGGAGGTCGAGGATGCGGCGGGCACGCCAGTCGTTTGGGAGCGGCAGCCGTTTCGGGAGGGCCGCCGGGCCGTCGCCTTCGCCGACGGCCACGTGGAGGCGATGACCGAGCCCGATTTCCAGCGGGCGCTGGAGCGTGTGGACAAGGCCCTCAAGGGCCAGCGCAAAGCAGGCGAGCTGTAGGAGCGGGCCGTGGCCATCCTCGGCACCGGCATTGACATTGTGGAGGTGGACCGCCTGGAGGAAACCATCGTCCGCCGCGGCGAGCGGCTCCTCGATCGCGTGTTCACTCCCGCCGAACGGGCCTACTGCGACCAGCGCCCGCGTCCCGTCATGCACTATGCCGGGCGCTTCGCGGTCAAGGAGGCCGTGCTCAAGGCCATCCGCACCGGCTGGGTGCAGGGCATCGGCTGGAAGGACATCGAGGTGGAGCTGGGCGCGGGCGGCGAGCCGTCGGTGCGCCTGACCGGCGGTGCGCTAGCTCGGGCCAACGAGATGGGCATTGAGAACATCCACATCTCCATCTCGCACACCGAGCGCTATGCCGTGGCCAGCGCCGTGGCGGAGGGAAGACCGGATGCGTGACGCGTGAGCCTGTTTCCCGCCTTGCCTGCTCACGTATCGCGCATCACGCGCTCTGAGCGGAGACGACCGTGGGACTTGACGGAAAGGTTGCGTTGGTGACCGGCGCATCCCGCGGCATAGGCCGCGCCATCGCGCTCGCCCTGGCCCGCGACGGAGCGAACGTGGTGGTCAACTGCCGCGAGCGCTCCGACGCCGCGGCGGAGGTAGTCGCGGCGATCACGGCGCTCGGGCGCCAGGCTGTCAGCGTGCAGGCCGACGTTCGTCAGCCCGACCAGGTGAAAGCCCTGTTCGAGCAGGCTAAGGCCGCCCTGGGCGGCGTGCACATTCTCGTGAACAACGCGGGCATCGTGCGCGACAACTTCCTGGCCTTCATGAGCGAGAGCGAATGGGACGACGTGGTGGACACCTCGCTCAAGGGCGCGTTCCTGTGCACCAAGGCCGCCTCGCGGCAGATGACGCGGGGGAAGTGGGGCCGCATCCTCAACATTTCGTCCGACGCAGCCCTGCTGGGCGACATGCAGCGGGCCAACTACTGCTCGGCCAAGGCCGGCCTGCTCGGCCTCACCCGCGCAGCGGCGCGCGAGCTGGCGCCCCACGGAGTTACCGTGAACGCCATCGCCCCCGGTATTATCGAGACGGACCTGACGAGCGGCCTGCCCGAGGCCAAGCGAGCCGCGCTCCTCAGCCTCATCCCGCTCCAGCGCTTCGGGCAGCCGGACGACGTGGCCGGCCTGGCCGCCTTCCTGGCCAGCGATGCCGCCCGCTACATCACGGGGCAAGTGTTCTGCGTGGACGGCGGGCTCAATCTCTAGGACTGCCGTGAGAAGCCACCTTTCGTCCCTCCTGCTGGCCGTGCTTCTGGGCGCGGCCCCCGGCGCGCCGGCGCAGCCCAGCTTGCTCGACCAGCTCTTCGAGCGGCACGTGCGGGTCAAGTCGGCCGCGAGCGACGGCGTGCTGCACCTGCTCTACGAGCGCAAGACGGACCCTCAGGCGCCGCCCTCGTCGTGCTACCGGCGGCTTGTGAGCGGCCAGGGCTGGCTCGCCGAGGAGCGCCTCTACGGCGGCCATCGCTGCGTGGCGTTCCTCCACGACAGCCTCTATGTCTTCCGCGGCGACAACTACTCCATCTACCGGGCCCCCAACTGGCGGGCGGAGGCGATCTTCCCCGCGTTGGGGGCCGGCGGGGGGCACAAGAGCGCGTGGCAGTCGTGCGCCTGGCCCCTGGCATGGCCGCCCGAGGCGGCCTGTCCGGTGGGCGGCGACCTGTGGGTCTTCGGTGTCGAGGCGGTGGACGGGAAGGGCCGGGTCCGCGCTGCGCGCCTCACGCCCACGCCGCCTGGCCGGCGGCCAGCCAGCCCCGCCGTGCTGGGCCAGCCCCTCGCGCTCGGCGTCGCCGCCAGCGACGTGGCGGCGCTGTCCGGAGAGGGGACCGCGATGGTTTTCTGGCACCAGCCCGCGCCCGGGGGCCGAGGGAACGAGGTCTGGCATGCGACCTTCGATGGCGATGCGTGGGGCACGCCCCGCTCGGTGCCGGTTCCCTACCCGAACAGCGACTACGCCGTCGCCAGTCACGGAGGCAGTATCTGGGTCATCTGCAAGGCGCGTGGCCAGCGCCTCAAGGCGGAACGGCCCCTGGTGGCCCTCACCGCGGCCGGTGGCCAATGGAGTGCGCCCATCCCCATCCCCGGCGCTGCCGACCGCCGATGGCTGGACTGGACGCTCGACATAGACGCCATCTCATTCGGCGGCTCGCTCTTCGTATTCCGCGCCTGCATGGACCGTGTGGTGGCTCACCAATGGGTGGCGGGCCAATGGCGCGAGGCCGAGACTCTTCTGCGCCTCTCCCCCTGGCCCACCTACCTCTTCTGGTGGCTGCTGGGTAACGTTGCGCTGAGCTTCGTGTTGCTGCCCATGGTGGGGTGGGCAGCCTTCTGGGCGCGGGCGAGGCCACAAGGCACGCTGCGTCTGGCAGGCGCCGACGTGCGGGTAGCCACCTGGACTCGCCGTGTGGCGGCGCAGTTGGTGGACTTCCTGATCGCCTTGCTCCTGTGCTCAGCGGCGCTGGGCTGGGTGGGGCAGGGGGACGGTTCGCTCGATGCCGACGCCGGCGGCCTGATCACCACGTTGAGCATCTGTTCAGGCATCTTCTTCACGTACTTCGTCGTGAGCGAGAGCCTCTCCGGGCAGAGCTTTGGGAAACTGCTTCTGGGCATTCTGGTGATTGGGGCCGATGGGCGCCGCGCCGCTCTCGGGCGCGTGGTCCTGCGCAACCTGCTTCGGCCCTGGCCGTTCCTCGTGCCCGCCGCCTACCTGGTTGGCTCGCTGTGTGTCCTTCTCACGCGGACGGGCCGGCGAGTCGGCGACCTGTTGGCAGGGACCGTGGTCGTGGATGCGCCGCCGCCCGCTCCGGCCGAGGGCGACTGAGGCTCGACAGCCTAGGCTTTCCGCGCTATAATAAGGGCTTCTGCGACCTTCCCACACAGGACAGGACGCCCTGATGCACCGCTTCTACCGCCCCGACATGGGGACGGAAAACCACCTGTGGCTGGACGGCGACGAGGCCCACCATGCCATCCGCGTACTGCGCCTGCGCACGGGGGAGGAGGTGGGGGTGTTCGATGGCTCCGGCACCGAATGCACGGGCCGTGTCGAGCGGATCGAGCGTGGGAGGGTCCGCATTGACGTTGCGCGACGCGAGCGGGTGGACCGTGATCCGGCGCTCCGAGTAACGCTCGGCTGCTCGTTGGTGAAGGCGAAGGCGATGGACGAGCTGATTGACCGGTGCTGCGAGCTGGGGCTCCGCGAGCTGGTGCCGATCGAGACGCGCCGGAGCGTGCCGAAGATCGAACGCAAGGAGGCCGCCCATCTGGCTCGATGGGAGCGCATCGCCATCGAGGCATCGAAGCAGTGCGGGCGAACGACGGTGACCCGCATCGCCGCGCCGAGGCCTCTGATGGCACTCCTCGAGAAGGCGGCCCAGTGGGACCTCCGCCTGATCTTCTCGCCCGACGACGTGGCGGCCCCCCTGCGCGAGGTGTTGCAGGCGCATCCACGCCCTGCGTCCGTGCTCTACCTCATCGGCCCCGAGGGCGGCTTCGAACTCGCGGAGCTCCGCCTGGCGATCGGGGCGGGGTTCCTGCCCGTCCGCCTGGGCCGCAGCACGCTGCGTGCCGAGACGGCGGCCGCGGCAGCCCTGGCGGCCATTCTGTACCACTACGAGCAGGGAGGCGACCCGCTCGCCTGAGACGCCATGTCCCTCATCTCCATGCACAACGTCACCAAGGCCTATGGCACCCGCGTGCTGATCGAGAACGCGAGCCTGACGCTTCACGAGACCGACCGCGTCGGCGTGGTCGGGGCGAACGGTTCTGGGAAGACGACGCTTCTGCAGCTGCTGACAGGCCAGGGCGAGCCCACCAAGGGCGACGTGCACATCGCGCGCGGCGCCACCGTGGGGTATCTTGAGCAAGAGCCCGACTTCACCGGCCACGGCACGGTGCTGGAGGCCGCGCTCTCGGCCTTCGCGCGCGTGCACGCGCTCGAGGCCGAGATCACCAGCCTCCGCGAGCGCGTGGCGCACCATCCGCAGGAGGCGCGCGGCCTGCTGAGCCGCCTGGGCGAGCTCGAGCACGAGTTCGAACGCCTCAACGGCTACACCTGCCGCCAGCGTGCCGAAGCCGTGCTGCATGGCATGGGCTTCCGAGACCAGGCCCTGCACGCCGCCACGGAGCGCCTCAGCGGCGGCGAGCGCAGCCGGCTGGCTATCGCCCACCTGCTGCTGCAAGAGCCCGACGCGCTGCTGCTGGATGAGCCGACGAACCACCTGGATGTCGAAGCCCTCGAATGGCTCGAGGGCTTCCTCAAGAGCTTCCGCGGCGCGGTGGTCGTGGTGTCGCACGATCGCCGCTTTCTCGACAACTTCGCCGAGCGTATCCTGGAGATTGATGGCGCGCGCGTCGAATCCTACAAGGGCAACTACACGGCCTATACCCGCCAGAGGGCCGAGCGCGTGTCGCGCCAGAACAAGCTCTACGAACAGCAGCAAGCCCATATTGCGAGCGAACAAGCCTTCATTCAGAAGTATGCGGCAGGGCAGCGGAGCAAGGGGGCCAAGGGGCGGCGGAAACTTCTCGAACGCCTCGAGCCGGTCGAGCGGCGGCAGGAGCGCAAGAAGGCCATCCACGTGCGCATCGAGCCCGTCGTGCGCGGCGGCAACGAGGTGCTGAACCTGGAGCGGGTCGGCAAAGAGTTCAACGGTCGGCGCCTCTTCGGCGACCTGACGCTCCAGGTGCTCCGCGGCGACCGTGTGGGCATCGTGGGCCCCAACGGCGCGGGGAAGACGACCCTGTTCCGTCTCATCGTGGGCGAGGACAAGCCCACCAGCGGCTCCGTGCGCCTCGGGCACAACATCCGCCTCGCCTACTATCGCCAGGACCGCCTCGATCTCACGCCGGAGCTTACCGTGCTCGATCAGGTGTGGATGCAGGCCCCGCAATCGAGGGCCGGCGAGATCCGCAGCTTGCTGGGCATGTTCCTGTTCACCGAGGACGACGTGTTCAAGAAGGTGGGCGACCTCAGCGGCGGCGAGCAGGCGCGCCTGGCTCTGGCGAAGGTCATCCTCTCAGCACCCAACTTCCTGCTGCTCGATGAGCCCACGAACCACCTCGACATTCCGTCGCGCGAGTGCCTCGAGAATGCTCTCCTGGCTTACGAGGGCACGGTGCTGATCGTCTCGCATGATCGCTACGTTCTCGAGCGCGTGGCCACGAAGATTCTGGAGATCAAGGACGGGCAGGCGAAACTCTATCCGGGACCCTTCTCGCGCTATCTCGAGTTGGCCCACGCGGCCGCGGCGCCGGCCGAGGAGACGATACAGGAGCGCCGGCGCGCCGTCAGCCGGGGCACGAAGCGGGCGGCGGCGGGCCGTCGGGCTCGGCCGGTGAGCGTGCTCGAGGGACTCATCATCGAGCGCGAGCAGGCCATTGAGAACCTGCAACACGCGATGAGCGACCCCGAGATGTACAAGAGCCCGGACACGATCCGCACTCTCACGGCCCAGATGGCCGAAGTGCGCAGGGAGCTTGCCGCGCTTTACCAGGAGTGGGAGCTGGCCGCCGAGAACGAAGGCTCCTGAAACGGGCACAGCCGGCTGCGCGCACGCGGCCGGCTGTGTGAGTGTTCCCGGTCTGCCCTTGCCTGGGCAGGTTGTGTAGCGTCGGCTACTCCTCCTTCGCCGGTGGTGCCGGGGCTGGGGCTTCGGCCGGCTTCGTGGCGGGAGGGGCCTCGGCCGGCTTGTCCGCTGGCGGCGTGGCCGGCTTCTCCTCGGCCTTGGGGGCGGCCGCAGGAGCAGGGGCCTTGCCGAGGAGGCGGTCCACCATATCCACCATATTGCCCGGCACCCCGCCCTTGAGGCCGAACGCCAGGGCGGCCGCGTTGCGGAAATCGGGGTCGCTGTCCGAGGCGGCGTGGATCAGGACCTCGGTGGCCCGCTTGTCCACGTCTTCCGGGAGTGGCTTGGCAGCGCCTGCGCACGCGCCCAGGGCGCGGAGAATGGCGAGACGCAGCTCCTTAGAGCCCTTGGCATCTGTGTAGGCCTGCACCAGGAACGGCACGGCCCGCGGGCTTGCCGCGTGGCGCACGGCTTCGCAGCAGGGGATGCGCACCGCATCGGGCTGCGTCGCGGCGGCCAGTGTTTCGAGGAGCGCGTCCAGTGCATCGTCGAGCCTGAAGATCGAGGCCGCGGGCTGGATGGAGGCCAGTGTACGGGCGGCGGAGGCCGCATGGCGTGCTGCCGCATCGCGGTTCTTGGGCTCGGGCGCGCCCTTGAGAACCTCTTCCACGGCGGCTCGGACGGCGCCGACCGTGAGCGGGCGGGTGAGAACGATGGGCTTCTCCTTGCTCAGACGCTCGCGGATGGCGGCCTCTTCCGCCTTGGGGGCGAGGACGATGAGCGGCGCCCCCGCCACCGTGTAGACCCGGCGCAGGTTGGCGATCGCTTCCGCCACGTCCACCCGCTTCAACTCGCCGCTTACAATGAGCAGGTCCTTCGGTGGAAGCTCCCGAGCAGCGCTCAGGGCATCGGTGGGTGTGCGGACCAGGACTGGCAGCACGCCCGCGTCGCGGAGCAGGGGCCGGATCTCCTCGGCGCGACTCTCGTCCTCCTCGAACAGCAGGGCGACGTGGAACGCGGTTTCGGAGAGGGCCTGGGCGAGGTTGGCCATGACCTTGGGCGCATCGCGGATGACCTCGGTGGGCGCGATCGCCACGATCGCCTCGGCGGCCGCGTAGCGCACCCGCCGGTCAGGGAAGCTCAAGGCGTCCACCAGCGGGGAGCCGTCGAGCTGGATGCTGAAGGGGCTGGCAGCGGGCGGGGGAGGCGCCGGTTCCGCCTTCTCGTCGGCGCCGTACCAGACCATAATGCGGCGGCGCTTGGGCGGCTCCTTCTTCTTGGCGGCCTTCTGCATCTCCTCTTCGGAGAGGGGCGGTGTGGGGAGCGAGGCGGGGGTGGCGATCTCCCCCAGCACGCGGATGCAGGAGATGGCCACTTCCGAGCGGCCGTCGCGCAGGGCGCGCTGGAGCGCCGCGTAGACGAACTTCTGGCCGGCGGCGCGGGCGATGGCGGGGGCCATCTGGAGGCGCTCGCGCAACGGCTTGGCGAGGTCGGCCTCGGCCTGCTCGTCTTTGCTGAGCGGCTGCTTGCCTTCGAGGCTGACGAAGAAGGCCTCGAGCAGGTTCTGCTGCGCGAAGCCCGCGCAGAGGAGCAAGGGGATGGCCGGCTCGTAGTCGGGGTTGGCCAGGAGCGCGTTGCGGCACATCTCCTCGGCCATTCGGAGCGCGTAGAGGTACTGCGGCACGGCCTCGGAGACGATGGCCTTCTTGGCGGGCTCATAGCGCCACACCAGGTGTTCGTAGACGTGCGGCATCAGCACCTTGCGGTTGCCATCGTAATAGTCTTTCGCCAGGTCGAGGAATGCCGCGGGTGCCGGCGTCTGGAGCAGGCTCGGGTCATCCGAGATGCGGGAGAGGGCGCGCTTGGCGCCGGCCACGACGAGCGGATGGGCGTCCGGCTCCTGGACGAGCCACAGAAGGGCGGGCGCGGAGCGCGGGTCTGCGATCACTTCGAGGGCCAGGACGAGGATCTGGCGGATCATGGGGTCGTTGTACTTCAGGGCCTCGCAGATGGCGGGCACCGCGGTGCCGCGCATTCGGGACAGCACGTGGCCCGCATAGGCCCGGAGCTCGGGGTCCTGGTTGTCGATGAGGAATTGAAGGAGGCTGGGCACCGCGTAGTCGCCAGCCAGGGTGAGTTCCTCGATGGCGAAGGTGCGGGGGAGGAAGCCCTTGCGGAGAGCGTCCACCAGTTCCTTGATGCGGTTGGGGTCGCGGAGCTGCTCGATGCGGCCCCTGTAGGCGAGGCGCTGGAGCGCTTCGGCCTGGGCTTTGAGTTCGGGGCTCTTGCTGTCCAGGGCGGCGTCCAGGAACTTGGCGACCACCTGCTCGTAGAGGTTCGAGATGAGCACCGAGTTGGGGTTGAGGGCGATGGCCTTCTGGAGCACCTCGGCGGCCTTGTCGTAGCGCTTATAGTCCAGATGCACGAGGGCGTCGCGGAAGAGCTTCTTGACCTCGGTGGTCGTGGGGTCATCGTTGGGCACTTCGGCGAGGTCGGCCGGCGGCTTCTTCGCGATGGCCGGGGAGGTCATGTCCTCGGCCTCGGGGGCCTTGGGGCGCTTGGGTGCGACGACCTTGGGAGCGGGCTTCTTGGGGGCTTCCTTTTCGGCCGGCTCCGCCTCCTTCTCCTTCGCTGCCGGGGCCTCTGCGGGCGCGTCGGCCTGGGCGAGCAGGATGTCTTCGAGGCGCGAGCTGGGCCGTGTGACCGGCTGCTCAGGAGCCTTGGGGGCGGGCGCCTCGGGGGCCTTGGCCTCGACGGGTGCGACCGGCGCGGGAGCCGGTGCCGCTGCGGGCGCCGGAGGCGCCGGCGCGGCAGGCGCCGCTACAGGCGCGGGGGCGGGCTTTGGCTCGACAGGGGCGGCCAGTGCCACGGTGCCCGCCGGCTGAGCCGGCATGGCGACGGCAGGTGGGGGCGCGGTGCGGTATTCGGCGGTGAGTTCCACCGCGCGGCCATCGAAGAGCTTGTCCGCGACAAGCGTCCAGGTGGCCTGATTGCCGCTCACGCGATCGGCGTTGGACTTGGCGACGGGACCGGGGAACTCGATGGTGTAGGTGAGGCGCGCGCCTGCCAGGCTCTTCTTGGCGTCCTCCATCGCGGCGGCGAGTGATTTCTTCGCCTCCTCGGAGGGCGCCCTGCCCAGGCTTTTGAAGTAGCTGTTCGTCAGCGTTTCGCGGTAGGAGGCGAGGCCGTCCTGGCCCTGGACGAGCGTGGCGGCTGAGGCGAGGAACTCGGCTTGGTGCCGGAAGCGGGTCACGTCGGGGAATGTGATCGCGGCAGAATGAAGGACGAGGTCGCCCGCCGCGGCCTGGACGGTTGGCGGGAGGCAGGTGCCGCCGCTGAAGAGGCCCGGGAAGGCGTCCGTGCGCGCGGTCTTTGGCGCCCGCAGCGTGATGGTTTCGCGGCCCGACAGGTCTGGCGCGAGGGTGCGGCGGACCTCGACCTCCACGCAGCCCGCGACGGCGACAGCCATGGCGAGGCCGAACGTGACACGTGCTCGCAGCGTGAGCATCCCGGAATCCTCCTTAGTGGCTTGGGGCCTCACAGGGTCTCCTGGCGAACCAAGTCCTCATAGGTTTCGCGTCGCCGCGCGACGCGGATCTGGCGTCCGTCCACCACCACCTCGCAGGCGCGGGGCCTGCTATTGTAGTTCGAGCTCATGGCGAAGCCGTAGGCGCCCGCGCCGAAGACAGCCAGCAGGTCGCCCTCGGCGACCTCGGGCAGCGGGCGGTCCTTGGCGAAGTAGTCGCCGCTCTCGCACACCGGCCCAACGATGTCGGCGGGGCTGAAGCCGTCGCTCGCAAAGGGCTGGTCGCTCTCGACGGGCCAGACCCTGTGGTGGGCATCGTAGAGGGCGGGGCGGATGAGGTCGTTCATCGCGGCGTCGCAGATGACGAAGCGGCGGCCATCGCGGTTGCGCTTGACGTAGACCACGCGGGTGAGGAGCACGCCGGCGTTGCCGACGATGAAGCGGCCGGGCTCCATGATGAGCTTCAGCCGCTTGGGGGCCGCCGCGAGCATGGGCAGCAGCAACTCGGCAAACGCGCTGGGCGGCGGCGCCTGCCCGGGCACATAGTCAATGCCGAACCCGCCGCCGATGTTCACCCACTCGATGGCGCTGTTGGCCGGCACGCAATCAGTCGCGAAGGCGATGAGCTTGCCCAGGGAGGCGGCGTGGGGCTTGGGGTCGGTGACCTGGGAGCCGATGTGGGCGTGATAGCCCACGAGGCGCACGTGCGGCCATTCGGCCACCCTGGCCACGAGGTTGCGAGCGCTCTCCAGGTCAATGCCGAACTTGGTTTCCTTCTTGCCGGTGGTGATGTGGCGGTGAGTCTTGGGGTCAATATCGGGGTTCAGACGCAGCGCGACGCGTGCCTGCACTCGGCGGTCGGCCGCCTCGCGGTTGATGGCGGCGAGCTCGGGCTCGGACTCGACGTTGAGCATCAGCACGCCGGCTTCGAGGGCCTGGCGGATTTCGGCGCGCGTCTTGCCCACGCCGGCGAAGACGATCTTGGCGGGGTCGGCTCCCGCGGCCTGGGCGCGGTAGAGTTCGCCGCCCGAGACGATGTCGAAGCCGGCGCCCAGGTCTCGGAGGAGGCGCAGGATGGAGAGGTTGCTGTTGGCCTTCACCGAGTAGCAGATGAGGGGCGCGGCCGGGGCGAAGGCGTGAGCGAGGGCAAGGTAGTTGCCCTCGATGGCCTGGCGGCTGTAGACGTAGCACGGGGTGCCCACCTCGCGCGCGATGTCGGCAGCATCGCGCTCCTCGCACACCAGGTGTCCGCCCCGATAGGTGAACGTGTCGCTCATGCTGTTTCTGGCCGGGGAGGCGGGCCGGGCCGTCTACCCTTGCGATCTCCACTCCAGGCGAAGCCGTTCGCGGGTGCCCAGCAGCAGCTCGTGGCTCTGCTCCTGGAGGTCCTGGACCACGACACGGGTGATCTTGAGCCCGTCCAGATAGGTCCCGTTCGAACTGAGGTCTTCGATCTCGACACAGCGCTCGTCGCTGTAGCTGAGGCGCACGTGTTTGCGCGACACGGTCTTGAAGTCGCGCTCCTCGTCGCGCTGCTCCGGGGCCAGGGCGAGCCACGCCTTGCAGCGCCGCAGCGAGATGTCGCAACTGCGGCTGCGCCCGATCACCACGGTGGCCCCGCGCCACAGCGGGTATTCCTCGCCCTGCACGAATCCGGCGACCCCGACGAGCACAGGTCCCTCGGGCACGGGCAGGCTCCTCACCACCGCCTGGCTCCTAACTCCCGAGAAGGTAACAGATTGGGCTTCAAATTTCAAGCGAAAATCGGCCCTCTCATTTCTCCGGTTGCGACGCCCCGGCCGGCCGGCGGCGGAGGCGACTGCCGGGCGCCCGGCGGGCACCCTGTTGGGCACTACTGTCAGTCGGGAGCCGGGTCGCAGGCTGCCACCTTCCAGTCGCAGCGCCAGGTGGGGCTTGTGGCCTTGAGCAGCGTGAAGCGGTACCGCCCCTCGGAGTACATGGCCATGCCGCGCTGGCGGAACACCAGGTGGCACATGATGGGCTGCACGGTGATCTGGAGCCCGCCGATCTTCCTCGGCGAGTGCTCCTCGGGGATCGCGGGGGCCAGGAGCAGCAGCGTGTTGTACTGGGCGGTGGGAAGGGACGAGGTGTCCAGGAGTGTGAACCAGTGGTCCACCTCGTCGGCCGGGAAGGTGGCGAGGGCCTCGCTGTAATCATAGGTTTGGGGGGGTAACCGCTTGAGGATCTTGTATTCGCGGATTGCGAGGCCCAGATCGGCGATGGCGAGGGTCGCATCGGGGGCCACGTTGGCCTCGTCGCAGCTCTCCAGGTAGGCCCGTAACACGCGCACAGGGGCTGGGGCGGGCCAGAGGGCGATCACGAGCGCCACGGCCAGCAGGAGGGCGGCCGGGATGGTGAAGTGGCGCGTGTGCACGCGGTCGAGCAGGCCCGGCTTGAGGAGGGCCTCGGCCTCGCGGCGCTGGTCCTCTTGTTTCGCAGCGGCCTCGACCGAGCGGCGCAGGGCCGCGCGCTGTTCGTCGGTCACCGGAGCCGAGCGAGGCGTGAGGTCAATCGCCGCCGCTGCGGCGGCGAGCGCGCCGCGGTTCTGCTCGCCCAGCAGCGCGTTGAGTTGCGCCGCCGTGATCAGGCGTTTGCTCACCAGCACGGAGCCGAGGCGCAGGTCCTCCTGCCCCGGCAGCTTGCGGACGCGCTCGAGGTGCCTCAGGCAGGCATCGAGCTGCTCGCGCGTCAGGAGGCCGCGCGAGACGGCCAGTTCGCCGAGCTTGAGCCGGGCGGCCGGGGCGGCGGCGCGAGGCGGCGCCTTCGCCGGCCGGGTTCGCTGCGCGGCATCCGCCGCCGCCACAAAGGCTCGCTTGCATGCGGCGCACTGCACCTTCTGGCCCAGGCGCTCGTCGGCAATGGTATAGCTGCGCCCGCAGGGGCAGCGAACCGTGGCCATGGATTGCAGAGCTCCAGTGCGTGGGAGAACAGGACCTGCCCCGCCACTGGCATCATGCGGCGGCCCGCCCGGGTCGGGGCGCGTCTCATTATAGACCAGCCCCCCCATTCCGAGTCAAGCCGCGAATCGGGTCGCTACCTCCCGCCGCGGGCGTTTGAGGGACAGTTGACTTTTCGAGCCCCCGCGGCTAACCTATGAGGCCATTCGCCGACGGCGGCCGACCTCGGGTCGGGCCTGCCGTCGCACCCACGCAGCCTGGAGAACGCGGATGAGCGAGAAGGTGAGAGTCGGCTTCATTGGCTCGGGCGGCATCGCAGGCACCCACATCAAGTACCTCAAGCTGGTCAAGGACGTGGAGGTCGTCGCCCTGAGCGATGTGTCGCAGGCCGCGATGGACGCCCGCATCAGGGAGCAGCAGCTTCAGGATGTCAAGACCTTCACCGACTACACGCAGATGCTCAAGATGAAGGGCCTCGACGCAGTGAGCGTCTGTACGCCCAACTACCTGCACTACAAGCCGACCCTGGACGCCCTGCGCGCCGGCAAGCACGTGATTGTCGAGAAGCCCATGGCCATGAACGCTCGCGAGGCGAAGGCCATGTGCGAGGCGGCGAAGAAGGCGGGCAAGGTGCTCACGATTGGCTTCCAGCAGCGCTTCGACCCCGGAGCGCGGTTCGTGCGCCGGGCCGTCGAGGAGGGGAAGCTGGGTGATATCGTGTACGTGCGCGCCCAGGCGCTGCGCCGCCGCGGCATCCCGTCGTGGGGCGTCTTCGGCCGCAAGGACCTCCAGGGTGGCGGGCCGCTCATTGACATCGGCGTCCACATCATCGAGGTCAGCCACTACCTCATGGGCAAGCCCAAGCCCGTCGCCGCGAGCGCCAACTGCTACACCTACCTCGGCAACAAGAAGCCCGAGGCCACCGCCCCCTGGGGCGACTGGGACTACAAGACCTACACGGTCGAGGACCTGGCCATCGGCCTTGTGCGGTTCGACAACGGTGCCACGCTCGTCATCGAGGCCAGCTTCGCCGCACACATGGAAGACAACGACATCTTTAAGACCACGCTCATGGGCACCAAGGCGGGCGCGTCGTGGGGCGGCGGCCCGCCGCGCATCTTCACCGACTACTGCGGCAAGATGGTGAACATCGAGCCCAAGGTGCTGGAGAAGGAGGACGGCTTCGCCGTGAAGATGCGGAGCTGGATCGAGAGCATCCACGGTGCCCCGAACCCCGCCCCCGGCGAGGACGGCCTGGCCGTCCAGCAGATCCTCGACGCCCTCTATCTCAGCGCCGAAAAGGGCCACGAGGTGGCGATCAAGTAGGGAGATTCCCTCTCCACAAGCGCCCTCGCGAGGCTTCCAACGCCTTCGGGAGGGGAGCCCTCGTCCCCCTCGCGCGACATCTGCCATGCGCAGCGAAGTTGAGGCATCTCTCCGTGCCCCGGGCGCAAGGAAGGAGAGACTCCTCGACTTCGCTGCGCTTCGCCCGGAGTGACGCCTCTTCGGGTCATGCCGCACCTCGTTGGGCTGCTACCACGCGCACATGCCGCCCGCGATCACCGACCCGCGCCATCGGCTTTCTCCGTCGGTCTTCCCTGCATGCTCCCCCTTACTCTCCCTGCTGCCTCCGCGTGAGACTCTCTCCTTCTGGCCGCGGAGCGGCCGGCCGTCGCGTCCCCACGCGGAGGGCAGGGACGAGAGGAGCAGGGAAGGGCGGGGCCTTTGACAACAGTGGGGGCATTTGGTAAGGATAGGGGGCGGCTCGGAACCAGGGAGAAGGAGGAGACCATGGTCGGCGTGGCCGTGATCGGGGCGGGGAACTGGGGCAAGAACCTGGTGCGGAACTTCGCCGCGCTGCCAGGGGCCGAGCTGCGCTATGTGTGCGACACGAACGAGAAGGCCCGCCTGGCCATGGCTCAGGCCTATCCCAAGGCGCGGGCGGTGACGGAACTGGCCGGCCCGCTGCACGATCCCGCCGTGGACGCCGTGGTGGTGGCGGTGGACGCCCCTGCCCACTATGCCGTGGCCAAGGCCGCGCTGGAGGCGGGCAAACACGTGTACGTGGAGAAGCCGCTTACGCTCGCTGCCGCCCAGGCCCAGGAACTCACCGACTTGGCCGCCTCGAGGGGCCGCAAGCTTATGGTCGGCCATCTGCTCGAGTACCATCCCGCCGTGAACTACATGAAGGACCTGATCGCCCGCGGTACAGTGGGCAAGACGCTGTACCTCTACTTCCAGCGGGTGAATCTGGGGATCGTGCGGAGCACGGAGAATGCCTGGTGGTCGCTCGCGCCGCACGACATCTCGGTGGCCTGCTACCTCTTCGACGCCACGCCCGCCAGCGTGTCGGCCACGGGCCACGCCTACCTCCAGGAGGGGATCGAGGACGTGGTGTTCGCCAACCTGAAGTTCGCCGACGGGCGGATGGCGCACATCCACGTGTCGTGGCTCGACCCGCACAAGATTCGAAAGGTCACCCTCGTCGGCTCGCAGAAGATGGTGGTCTTCGACGACATGGACGCTTCGGAGAAGATCCGCATCTACGACAAGGGGGCCGACGTGCAGCGCAAGAGCGTGGAGAGCTACATCGAGGCGATCACGCTGCGCACGGGCGACATCCTGATCCCGCAGGTGCCCGGCGGCGAGCCGCTCCAGCTCGAGTGTCAGCACTTCATCCAGTGTATCGTGAAGGATACGAAGCCGCGCAGCGACGGGGCGGATGGGGTGCGCGTGGTCAGGGTGCTGGAGGCGGGGAGCAGGTCGTTGGCGCAGGGCGGCGAGCCGGCGAGGGTGTGATGCTTGAGGCGTGTTGACACTCGGCGGGCCTCTCGCTATCCTGGGGGGTGTGCAGGGGTGAAGGGCCGCGTTGTGGAACTTGACTTCACCCAAGACGTGCGGGACGCGATCGAGGAACGTCGGATCCCGATCGAGCGGCGGGGGCGTGTGGTGACGGTCCCCGAGAGGACCGAAGCAGATGCGGGGGATTCGGATCTCGAGCACTTTCTTGCCCGGGTTCCAGAGCACGGCAACCGTGTCCGTCGAGTCGCAGCGAATCCCCGCGTCCGGCCCGTGCTGGTGATCACCGCGTTCTTCGACCGGAGAGTGAGGGACCTGCCATGAGGCTGAAGGTGGACAGGAGCGCCGACGCCCTCTATCTGCGGCTTGACGAGTCCCCTATCGTCGAATCCGAGGATGTAGCGCCGGGCGTTGTGCCGGATTTCGACGGCGAGAACCACGTTGTCGGTGTGGAAATCCTTCGGCTCTCTGAACGTTCGCCCAGCGTCAAGCCTGGCGAGCTCCTGATCCAGACGATGTGACCCACCGCGGTCCCGAGAACGAAGGAAACCCGTCGGACGCGTACCAACAGCAGGAAGGAAAAAAGCATGAAGAGACTGGGGCTTGCTGTGATGGTGGTTGGCGTGGCGAGCGCCTTCGCTGGCGCGGCGCTGCCGAGCTACAAGAAGCTCACGATCACCGACAAGTTCTACTGCGAGGGAGCCTACTACGCCGACTTCAACAAGGACGGCAAGCTCGACGTGGTGTCGGGGCCGTTCTGGTACGAGGGGCCGGACTTCCAGAAGTCCCACGCGGTGCGGCCGCCCAAGGCCTTCGACCCCAAGGGGTATTCGGACAACTTCCTTACCTACACGGGCGACTTCAACGGCGATGGTTGGCCCGACATCTTCTACGTGCCCTTCCCCGGCGCCGCGGGCTCCTGGTATGAGAACCCTCAGGGCAAGGAGGGTCACTGGAAGGCTCACCTGGCCCTCAAGGCCGTGGACAATGAGTCGCCGATGTGGGGTGACATCAACAAGGATGGCAAGCCCGAACTGATCTTCAACATGGACGGCTTCTTCGGCTATGCGACGTATGACACCGCGAAACCCTACGAGCCGTGGACGTTCGTGCCTGTGACGCCGAAGGGCAATTACGGCAAGTTCCAGCACGGCATCGGCTTCGGCGACGTGAACGGCGATGGGCGCAACGACCTGCTCGAGCAGGGCGGCTGGTGGGAGCAGCCGGCCGACGCCAAGCCCGGCGACCCCTGGAAGAAGCACCCCTTCCAGTTCGCCGCCGCCGCCGCCCAGATGTTCACCTACGACATTGACGGCGACGGCCTCAACGACGTGGTCACCACCTGGCAGTGCCATCAGTACGGCCTCGTGTGGTACAAGCAGCTCAAGGACGACAAGGGCGAGATCACCTGGAAGCAGAACGTCATCCTGCCCGTCAAGCCCGACCTCCAGTCCGACGCGCTGCGCATCAGCCAGCTACACGGCTTCGACGTGGCCGACGTGAACGGCGACGGCGTGCTGGACATCCTGACGGGCAAGCGCTTCTGGGCGCACGGCCCGACCGGCGACGCCGAACCTGACGCGCCTGCTGTGGTCTACTGGTTCATCGTGAAGCGCAATCCCGACAAGAGCGTGGAGTTCACGCCGCTGAAGGTGGACGACAACTCGGGCGTGGGCACCCAGGTGGCCGCGGCCGACCTCAACGGCGACAAGGTGCCCGACGTGATCGTGGGCAACAAGAAGGGCACCTTCATCTTCCTGAGCGAGCCGGCGAAGTAGAGCCCAGGCGGTCTCGACAGGGCAAGCGGCTGGCTGCTCTCGTCGGGCAGGTCCGACACGTCCGACTGGTCTGACCCCCATGCTCTCGATGGAGTGCCTGCGCCATGCAAGCTCGATTCTCTCGTCGCCAATGGCTCGGTCGCGTGGCCGGCGCCGCCGGCGCCTGCGCCGTCAGGCGCCTGACCATTCTCGCCGCCGATGCGCCCAACTCGAAGCTCGGCACCGCCCTCATCGGCTGCGGCGGGCGCGGCAGAGCGCACCTGCCCATCGCCGCCCAGGAACGTCTCGTCGCCCTCGTGGACGCCGATGAGAAGCAGGCGGCCAGCACGCTCAAGTGGATCGCCAGCTACGCCGAGAAGAACAAGCTCACCGACTTCAAGCCCGAGAGCGTGAAACTGTTCACCGACTACCGGCAGCTCTTCGACAAGATGGGCAGGGACCTCGACGCGGTGTTCATCGCCACGCCCGACCACCATCACGCCCTGCCCTGCACGCTGGCGGTGAAGGCGGGCGTGCACGTCTACTGCGAGAAGCCCGTCACCCACAACATCGGCGAGGCCAGGAAACTGGCCGAGACCTGCCGCCAGAACCCCAAGGTGATGACCCAGATGGGCAACCAGGGCCTCGCCGCCGGCGGCGACCAGGCCCTGGCCGAATACCTCGCGGCCGGCGCCATCGGCAAGCTCCTGGAGGTCCACTCCTGGCACGCCTGGACAGGGCGCTTCGGCGGCTCGATGCAGCGGCCCCCCGCGCAGCCCGTGCCCGCGGGGCTCAACTGGGACCTCTGGCTCGGCCCCGCCCCCTACCGCGACTACCACGCCGGCCTCCACCCCGGCACCTGGCACGGCTGGTGCGACTTCGGCACCGGCTCGATCGGCGGCTGGTCCACCCACATGCTCGACGCCGTCTTCTTCGCCCTCAAGCTCGGCGCGCCCAGGACGGTCGAGGTCCTCGAGATGGACGACGCGAGCGACGACCGCTTCCCCGCACGCGTCATCATCCGCTACGACTTCCCACAGCGGGGCGACCTCCCGCCCGCCACCGTCATCTGGTACGACGGCAGTTACGCGAAGGCCAAGGACCCAACGAAGAGCCAGGGCGCCCCGCCCGAGCAGCTCAACCGTCCGAAGCTCGCCCTGGAGCTGGAGAAGAAGTACGAACGGCGGCTGGGCGACGCCGCGTCGCTCTTCGTCGGCGAGAAGGGCATCATCCACGTCGGCTCCCACGGCGGCGCGCCCCGCATCCTGCCCGAGGAGCAGCACAAGGCCACGCCCGTGCCGCCGCGGACTCTGCCGCGCCCCAAGGGCGGCATCCACGGCGACTTCATCCGCGCCTGCAAGGAGGGCGGCGAGCCGCCCATCTCGAACTTCCCGGGCTTCGCCTGTCCGATGATGGAGTGCATCTACGTCGGCCACGTCGCCATCCGAGCGGGTGTCGGCAAGAAGGTCGAGTGGGACGGCGAGAAGCTCCAGTGCACCAACCTCCCCGAGGTCAACCGCTGGGTCAGCCGCGAGCCGAGAAAGGGATGGGAACTGTGAGCGCTTGCCCTTGAGCGCACAAGTGCGACAGGTGGGACACGTCGGACAGGTCAGGCAAGCCGGACTGGTGGGACAGGTCTGACGGGTTGCCCCAGGACCCCATGCGCACCACCCTTACCCACGACGCGATGGCGACGACCTTCCGGATGGTCATCGCCGATGAGGAGGCGGCCTATGCCCGTCAGGCGGCGGCCGAGGCATTCGCCGAGTTGGACCGCGTCGAGGCCCGCCTGAGCCGCTTCGCCGAGGGCAGCGACATCTGGCGCATCAACCGTCTGCGTGTTGGCGAGGCTACGTTCGTCCATCACGACACCCTCGAGTGCATCCGCATCGCCGAACAGGTCCGCTGCGACACCGCCGACGCCTTCGACATCGCCTATGCTGGCAGGTCAGAAGGGGTCACGCCCCGCGGGCGCGCCCGTAGCCGCAAGCATCCCGCTTGCGGGCCGACGACAGGCGGGGCGTTTGTCGCCACGCCCATGCGCAGCGGCGCAGCACCCCCACTGATCGAGTTCGACGGGGAGGCTCATACCGTTCGCGTCCTCGCCGAGGGCGTTCACCTGGACCTCGGCGGCATTGGCAAGGGCTTCGCCCTCGACCGCATGGCCACGCTGCTCCGCGAGTGGGGGATTGGCTCGGCGCTGCTCTGCGCCAGCACGAGTACGCTTCTCGCGCTCGACGCCCCGTCCGACGAGGAAGGCTGGGCCGCGGAACTCGGCCCCGGCGATGCCCCGCAGCGCCTCGTGCTCGCGAACCAGGCCCTTGGCGCCTCGGGCCTTGGGGTCAAGGGCAGCCACATCATTGACCCGCGCACCGGCCGCCCCGCCGAGGGCCGCCTCCGCGCCTGGGCCATCGCTCCCAGCGCTGCTGTCGCCGATGCCCTCTCCACCGCCTTCATGGTGATGGGCGACGAGGAGATTCGCTCATGCTGCCGCCGCTCCGGTGCTTCGGCACGCCTGCTCTGCCCCCCAACGGGCATCTGTACAACGATACCGTGATTGCGCCTGCTGCACGGCGTGGCCGTGGTGTAGTGGTGTCGCGCTTTCGCGCGAAAGCGCCAGGCAGTTTTGCATACTTGTTCAAGTATGAAATCCTCGTTCCAATAGGGGCCGGGGGGAGCAGCCGACAGGCCAACCACCCATCAGGTAGCGTAATCCGCGGGGGATAGGACGACCAGGCGTTTCGCCTCGATGGCCTCGTTCACCTTGAGGGCGGCGACGGTGGCGGGGAAGGCGGCTTCGGCGGGGCAGGTGAGCTTGGCCTTGCCGCGGACGGCGTCGAGGAAGTTCTCCAGGTGCGGCTGGTGGGGCAGCTTGTCGAGGACGACGGGCAGGTCATAGCTCAAGACCAGGCCCGTCTCGCGGCTTTTCACGACGTTGGGGTCCTCGGGCTTGCCCTCCTCGATCTCCTTCTTCTCGGGCGCGGGCAGCGGCTCCTTGACCACGTAGTTGAGGCGGGCCCACTTGTCCCAGTCGGGCGCGTGGGCTTCGTGGAAGAGCTTGGTCCACCTGGGGAACTCGGAGATGCGCAGGGAGCCTTCAGTGCCCATGAACTGCTCGAAAGCGGCCACGCCGCCGGCCGTGGTGGTGGTGAGCACCTGGTAGGCGGCGCGGATGACTCCATCGGGCGTCTCGTAGTCCATCACGGCCATCACGTTGTCGGGCCACTCGCGGCCTTTGTAGAAGTCGGTGCCGCCTGCTGCGAGGATGCTCTTGGGGGGCGCGCCGAGGAACCAGTTGGCGACATCGAGCGCGTGGCCGAGGAGGCCGGCGAAGAGGCCGGCGGAGTGCTTGCGGAAGTGCCGCCAGTTGCGCAGCTCGTGCATGCTGGCGTAGCCGAACGGCTTGAGCTCGGCATCGCCCATCGCGGCGGCCTTGGGCCAGCCGAGGTCGTCGGCGACCGGCTGACACCACTGGGCGTTGAGGTGGGTGAGGCGCCCCGGGAGTTTCGCCTCACGGAGCAGTTTGTCGAGGGCGTGGATGTAGCGGGGGTTGCTGCGGCGCTGATAGCCGATCTGGAGGAGGCGGCCCGTCTCCCTGGCCGCCCGGGCCATCGCGCGGGCGCTCTCGACGGTGTTCGCCATCGGGCATTCGCAGTAGACGTGCAGCCCGGCTTTGAGGCAGGCGACGGCCTGCTCGGCGTGGACGTCGTCGGGCGTGGCGACGAGGACGGCGTCGAGGCCCTTCTCTTTGTCGAGCATCTCGCGATAATCGGCGTAGTCGTTGGCCTTGTGCTTGTAGACGCTGAGGTAGTACTTCGTGCCCTGGCGGCGATAGGGCCAGGCATCGCAGATGGCCTGAAAGCGGACGCCCGGGATGGGCAGCGTGGAGTTGATGAGCACGCGCCCCTGGTCGCCCGCGCCGACGAGGGCGACGTGGAGGGCATCGGAGGGCGCCTTGCCCGACTCGGCGGCGTGGGCGCCGAGGAGCACAAGACCCGCTCCGGCGGCGCCGGCCTCGAGGAACTCCCTGCGTTTCACGTTCTCAACCGCCTAGCGATGGGAAAAGACCACACGGACATTCATGGACACTCACCGACGAGCCCACCTCTACCTGGAGTGGCTTCAGACCGTGTGAGTCCCTGTGTGTCCGTGCCATTCCATTTGCCGCCTCAGAAATGGCGGCCGGCTATCCCCTCCACGGCCTCTTGCGGTCCTTGATGCCGGCCAGCACGCGCCTGGCGATTGCCACATCCTCGGCGATCTCGAAGTCGAACATGCCGGCCAGGCTGAAGTCGGCGCCCCCCTCGAACACGTAGCGGAAGGCGTTCTCGGGCGGGATCGCGCCGGCGGCCATCACCTTGAAGGCGATCCACGGCTTCTCCACCGCCTCCATCGTCTGGATCGTCTCCTCGGGGTTCGAGCACCAGCTCGAGTCGTGGTTCAGCTTGGCGCTGGGGTAGTTGTGGTGGTGCAGGGTCTTGATGTAGAAGTCGTTGGGGATCTTCTCTTTCTCGCAGGCCTGGACGACGGCGAGCTGGTGCGCGCCGACGCCGCACAGGGCGCCGCTGGCCTTGATGATCTCGACGGCCTTGGCCAGGACGCCCACCTTGGCGCCCGCGAGGCCGTCGGCGTGAACGCCCCACACGTAGATCGCGTCGGTGCCCATGTCCACGAGTTGCTGAACGGACTGGCTGTACTTGTTCACGTCCTCGATGGGCGCGGTGGAGCAGATGATCCACTGCATCTTGCCGCCGTTCTTGCGGTGTTGTTCGAGGAGCTTGAGGGCGGCGGGCACGGTGTGGATGACGAGGGTGTTGATGCCGTTGGCCTCGGCGACGGCCATGGTCTCGATGATCTTCTCGGGGGTGTTGTAGCGTGCGGCGAGGGCGTAGACGTAGCGCAGGTCGCGGCTGTGGGTGAAGTGGGTGAGCAGGTTGCCGCCGAGGAGGATGCGGCTGATCTCCATCTTGCCGATCTTGCCCTTCGGCAGCGCGTCGCCCGCGGGGGCCGTGGGCGCGGCCGCTCCGAGCGCGCCCGCCCCAGCCGCCAACGCCGCGCCAGCGACCGAACCCTTCACGAAGTCACGTCGGCTGAGATCGCCAGGCATTGTGCTCTCCTTTGGCTATGCTCCCTCCCGAAGGTTCCAATACCTTTGGGAGGGTAACGCAGCGGACGCCCCAACCTACCCTCCCGAACGGATTGGAACGTTCGGGAGGAAGCGATTTCCTTCACGCCCGCCACGGCCTCGAGCGCTTCGGCTCGCCCGCCAGGATGTCGCGGGTGATCTGCACGTCTTCGGCAATGTCGAAGTCGAACATCCCCGCGAAGATGAAGTCGGCGCCGCCCTCGAAGGCGAAGCGGAAGGCGTCCTTCGGGGGGATGGCCCCGGCCGCCATCACCTTGAAGGCGATCCAGGGCTTTTCCACCGACGCCATGAATGCCGCCGTCTCCTCGGGATTGCGGCACCAGATCGAATCGTAATCCATCTTTGCGCTGGGGTACTTCAGATGGTGGAAGGTCTTGATATAGAAGTCCACGGGCACCTTGGCCTTCTCGCACTCCTGGATCACGCGGAGGTCGTGTGCGCAGACGCCCGCGGGCATGCCGTTGGCCTTGATCAGCTCGACGGCTTTGGCGACGACGTCGAGCTTGCCCTTCGCCACCAGGCCGTCGGTGTGCACGCCCCACACGTAGCAGGCCTCGGCCCCGTCGTCGGCGATCTGCTGCACGTCGCGGCTGTAGCCTGCCCAATCCTCGATGTTGCTCGTCGGGTAGAGGATCCACTGGAGCTTGCCGCCGCGCTTCTCGCGGTGCTCCTTGAGCAAGCGACGGGTGTCGTTACTCACGTGGACCGACACGGTGTTGATCCCGCTGGCCTCGGCGAGGGCGAGGGTCTGGAGGATCTTCTCGTCGGTGTTGTACTCCTTCACCAGTCGGAGGACGTAGCGCAGGTCGCGCGCGTGGTTGTAGCGCCCCAGCAGGTTGCCGCCCAGGATCAGGCGTGTGATGGCCAGTTTGCCGATCTTGCCCGTCGGCAGCAGCGGCTTGGCCGGGCCGGCCGGCGCCTCGCCCGCCCGTGCGGCGCCGGCGCCGAACGCCAGCGCCGAGCCGGCCGATGCGGCGACGGTGCTCCTCACGAACTCCCGGCGGCTCATTCCTTCGCGCATGCTCCATCTCCTGGTGTGCGGCCTTCCCATCCCCCGCATTGTAGCCGAGGCACGGGCAATCCTCAAGTCAATCTTGACATTCGCGGCCGCGGGCGATAGCCTCAGTGTCGCGTGTGCGAATGTGGAGCGGCCGACAGGAAGGAGTGAAGCCAATGAGGACGGCGTGTCTACTCTTCGGCTCGGGCGTGATGGCGTGGGCATTCGCGGCGGCCGCGGCGGGCGAGGCCGCCGAAAGCGGCAAGGGGCTGACGAACCCGTTCTTCCCCTACTGCGCCACGCTGCCCGACGCGAAGCTCACGGAGCTCGGCTACGCGACCATCAAGAACATCTACACAGGCTTCAACGTGGACAAGGATCCGCCCTACGCCGCCAACCTGAAGGACCAGATTCGCAGCATCAAGGGCACCGACACCGTCTTCTGGCTCACCGTGAGCGGCAACCGCGCGAAGATCGAGGAAGAGGATGCCAAGGCCGTCGAGATTCTCCGCGACCTGGGCGCCGTGGCCGAAGAGGCGGGCGTCCGCATCTCCATCTATCCGCACACCGGCAACTACATCGCCACGGCCCGCGAGGGCGCGAGGCTCGTCAAGAAGGTCGCCCACAAAGCCGTCGGCCTCACCATCAACCTCTGCCACGAGCTGATGAACGACCAGGGGCCGGAACTCGACAAGATTCTCGAAGAGGTCGCGCCCTACCTCTTCGTCGTCACAGTCAACGGCGCCGACAAGAAGGAGAAGGGCCAGAGCATGGGCTGGGACCGGCTCATCCAGCCTCTGGGCAAGGGCGACTTCGACGTCTATGGCTACCTGAAGAAGACCAAGGCCGTGGGCTTCAGGGGCCCCGTCGGGCTTCAGTGCTACGGCCTCAAGGGCGACCCGCTCGTCTTCCTCACCCAGTCGGCCACGGCGTGGAAGGAGTACTCCGAGCGTCTCGCCGCCGAGGAAGCCCAGGCGAAGTAACCCGCATCCGGCTCGTGTCGGGAGAAGGCCATGAGCAGACCGCGAGCCCAGGCGTGCAGCCGCCGACGCTTCCTGGGAAGTCTCTCAGGATGCCTGGCCGCGCCGTACGTCCTCACCTCGGCGGCGCTGGGGGCCGAAGGCCGCGCGCCGGCCAACGAGCGTGTGGCCACCGGCTACATCGCCGTCGGGCCGCGCGGACTCCAGAACGCCCGCGAGCAGATGGCCTGCTCCGACGCCCAGGTGGTGGCCGTGTGCGACGTGTGGAAGCACGTGCGCGAGCGCGCCAAGGCCATCGTGGACCAGGGCTACGGCAACAGAGACTGCGCCGCCTACGCCGACTTCCGCGACCTGCTCGCCCGCCCCGACATTGACGCCGTGGGCATCGCCTCGCCCGACCATTGGCACGTGCCGATGGCGGTGATGGCGATGAGGGCCGGCAAGGACGTGCACGTCGAGAAGCCGCTCGGCGTGAGCCTGGCAGAGGACATCGCGTGCCGCGAGACGGCCCGCCGCCTGGGCCGCGTGGTGCAGTACGGCACCGAGGCCCGCTCGATGGGCAACTGCCGCCTCGGCTGCGAACTCGTCCGCAGCGGCCGCCTCGGCCAGATCAAGGAGATTCGCGTCAAGGCGCCCAACAGCGCCCGCGGCGGCAACACCAAGCCCGTGCCCGTGCCGCCCGAACTCGACTACGACCTCTGGCTCGGCCCCGCCCCCTGGCGGCCCTACACCGGCTGCGCCAGCGGAGGCGACTCCTGGTACCACTGCTACGACTACGCCCTCGGCTTCATCGCCGGCTGGGGCGCCCACCCGCTTGACCTGCTGGTCTGGGCCTACGACCTCCACACCCTCGGCCCCTGGGAGGTCGAGGGCACGGGCGTCGTCCCCACCCAGGGCCGTTACGACGCTGTGGTGGACTGGAACTGCCGCCTGCGCCTGGCCAACGGCCTGGTCATCACCTACCAGGCATGGGGAGTCACCCCCGAGACCGAGCCCAAGCTCGCCCGCCTCGGCAACTACACGCAGTTCATCGGCACCGAGGGCTGGCTCGCCGTCTACTACGGCGGCATGTGCTGCGAGCCGGATGCCCTGCGCGCCGCGCCCCTCGGCCCCGGCGACGTGCACCTCAAGGAGAGCTACGGCCAGGAGGCCGACTTCATCCAGTGCGTGAAGACCCGCCAGACGCCTGTCAGCCCCATCGAGGATGCCGTGCGGAGCGACACGCTCAGCCACCTGTGCGATCTGGCGGTGCGCCTCGGCCGCCCGCTGAAGTGGGACCCGCTCGCAGAGCAGTTCCTCGGCGACCCCGATGCCGCTCGTCTCAGCCGCCGCGCCCTGCGCGAGCCGTGGCGGCTGTAGGCCCGCTCACGCACGCCCGTGGGCCGGGCGGCCCTTGCCGTGGCGGGTGTGAGCCATTTCTGTAGGTAGCTTCTGCTGCGGGTTCTCGTAGCGACAAGCGTCCCACTTGTCGAACGGATGAAGGGAGCCGCAAGCGGGACGCTCGCGGCTACCTCTGCCGCGGGCCTTCCCCTGTTCCAGGGATTCTCGCATCAGAAACCACCTACGATTCCGGCCCGCACCCTTGCGGTGGCTCCGCACTTGACTTCCGCGCGGCGTCGCGCTACTGTTGGGCGCGTTCCGCGGCATCGGCGCGCGCCGACGGCGGACGACCCGGCCGGACCCACCCCGAGTTTGACCGGTTCAGGCACCGTTAGGAGACTTGAGGTGACGCAGCAGCGCGAGGTGACGAGGCGTGACTTCATGAAGGGGGCCGCCGCGGCCGGCGCCGCCTTCGGGGCGTTCCAGATCCTGGGCGCCACGGCCAAGGGCCAGGGCAAGGTGTTCCGCGTAGGCCTCATCGGCTGCGGCGGGCGCGGCAGCGGCGCGCTCAGCCAGCACGTCGAGGCGGCGAAGATTCTCAACGATGAGCTCAAGCTCGGCATCGAGATCCAGGTGGTGGCCTGCGCCGACTTCTTCAAGGACCGCGCCGAGGGCACCGGCAAGCGCCACGGCGTGCCCGCCGACAAGTGCTTCGGGGGCGCCGACAACTACAAGAAGCTGCTCGAGGTGCCGATGGACACGGTGCTCATGGCGCAGGCCCCCGTGTTCCGCCCGCCGCACTTCGAGGCCGCGATCAAGGCCGGCAGGCATGTGTTCATGGAGAAGCCGATCGGCGTGGACGCGCCCGGCATCCGCAAGGTCATGGAGGCCGGCAAGCTGGCGAAGGAGAAGGGCCTCATGGTCGTGGCCGGCACCCAGCGCCGCCACGAGCAGGGCTACAACCGCCAGGCCCAGCTCATCAAGGAGGGCGCCGTCGGCAAGGTGCTCGCCGGCCGCGTGGCCTGGAACATGGGCAAGATCTTCCACAACAACCCGATGAACCCCACCAAGCCCGACGACCTGGTGCGCGGCGGCAACTGGCAGCTCTGGATCGAAATGTCGGGCGACCACATCTGCGAGCAGCATGTGCACAACCTCGATATCGCCAACTGGTTCATCGGCCGCCACCCCGTCTCCGCCGTCGGCTTCGGCGGCCGCGCGCGGCGCAAGGCAGGCAACATGTACGACTTCTTCAGCGGCGACGTGGACTACGGCGACGGCGTCCACATTCACTCGATGTGCCGCCAGGTGGGCGGGTGCTGGGACTGGGTGGGCGAGAGCTTCGTCTACGAGAAGCAGGCGCCGAAGGACTACAAGTTCCAGGAGCCGATCCGCTACTCCGAGATCCCGCAGAAGGGCGGGGGGCACATGCAAGAGCACATCAACATGCTCTACTACCTCGTGAAGGGCAAGGAGCTCAACGAGACGCAGAGCGTGGCCGAGGCCACCGCCGCGGCCATCATGGTGCGCGACTCCGCCTACACCGGCAAGATGATGACCTGGGAAGAGATGTTCGGCGACCCCAAGAAGAACCCCGCCCTCTACAACAAGATGCTCAAGCCGTCGTGGGAAGACTTCGAGACCGGCAACATCGAGTACCCCAAGGACGGCGATGCGCCCATCCCGGGCACGGCGTGAGACATGCAGGTTGCTCCCTCCCGAAGGCTACGCAACGCCTTCGGGAGGGTAGCCTGACACGTGATGCGTGACGCGTGAGAGGAGAAGGCATTCCCCCTCCCGAAGGTTCCGGTACCTTCGGGAGGGTAGTCATAATGCGTGACGCGTGCCCCGAGAAGAACGCAAGTCCTGCTCGCCGTTTCTTGTCACGCGTCACGGGGTACGCATCCTGAGGAGACCACGAATGAGCCGAACTGTGCCATCGAGGCGTGACGTCATGAGGGGCGCCCTCTCTGCCGGGGCCGCCTTCACGATCCTCGGCGCCACGGCCAAGGGCCAGGGCAGGACCTATAAGGTCGGCCTCATCGGCTGCGGCGGGCGCGGCCGCGGGGCGCTGGCCGATCACTTCCTCGCCGCCAAGCTCCTCGGCGTCGAGGCCAAATGCGTCGCGCTCGCCGACTACTTTAAGGAGCGCGCGGAGCAGACGGGCAAGAAGTACGACGTGCCGCCGGAGCGCTGCTTCGGGGGGCCCAAGTGCTACGAGGGCCTGCTGGGCACCGACGTGGAGATCGTGCTGATGGCCCAGGCCCCGCTCTTCCGCCCCGTGCACCTCGAGGCCGCCGTGAAGGCGGGCAAGCATTGCTTCGTCGAGAAGCCCGTGGCGGTGGACCCGCCGGGGTGCCGCCGCGTGATCGCCGCGGGCGAGGAGGCCAAGAAGAAGGGCCTCGTCATCGTCTCGGGCACCGAGATGCGCCACGAGCACCCCTTCCGCCTCACGCATCAGGCCGTGGCCGTCGAGGGCGCCCTCGGCAAGCTCGTGGCGGGCCGCGTGTCCTTCTGCATCGCCCACATGTTCCACCGCAGCCCCATCAACCCCAAGACCGCCGACGACCTCGTGCGCTCGTGGCAGGACTGGACGGCGCTCTCGGGCGACCACCTCGTCGAGCAGCATGTCCACAACATAGATATTGCCAACTGGTTCGCCGGCCATCCGCCCATCTCGGCCGCGGGCTTCGGCGGCCGCGCCCGCCGCAACGCGGGCGACATGTACGACTTCCACAGCGTGGACTACGACTACGGCGACGGCGTGCACATCCACTCCATGTGCCGCCAGATCAACGGCTGCTGGAACTGGGTGGGCCACGACCTGGTCTACGAGAAGGGCCGCACCAGCGGGAACGACTTCCCGAAACCCGCCAAGTCGCCCATCCCGGCCGACCTGCCCAAGGCGCCCAGCAGCAGCCAGCAGGAGCAGGTGGACGTGCTGTACGCTGTGCGCAAGGGCGAGCCGCTCGACGAGGCCAGGGCGGTCGCCGAGTCGTCCGCCACCGCCGTTCTCGGGCGCGTAGCCACCTACACGGGTAAGCTGGTCCGCTGGAACGAGATGATGGTGGACCCGCAGAAGAACCCCGACCTCTACAACCTCACGCTTCACCCCACGGCCGAGGATTTCGAGAAGGGCACGGTCGAGATTCCCGCGGAGAACGTGGTGCCGATCCCGGGCGACGACGAGCCGCGGTCGCGCCCGCCGCGCCCCAAGGGCAACAAGAAGTAGGCTCCCCAGGGGTTGGGTAACCTGACCCGATTGCCCCGGCGGGTGGTGTGGGTTTGCCTGGCCCTTTGGACCTGGCGGCTCCGCGCAATGCCTCTGGCGGGTGCCTGGTGGGCGCGCTCCGCCCATAGTTGCTCAACCCTGTGAGGGGGGAAGTGAGCAAGTATGGGTAGATAGGCGAGGATTGGCGATTCTCGCCTATCCGGCCATTGGCGCTCAGATGTGGGATGAGCAAGTATGCGATGGGGAATGCCTGGAGAGCGTAAGATATTGCTGCGTATATAGTTATGTGGCGGCAATCGTTAGGTAGGCACGCTACGAGCGAGACCGCGGAGACAGGGAAGCTGGCCTCCGGGCGGTTCCTAGCCTTCCTGCCTCGTCAGTCGTCTTTCGGGTCGTCCAGCCGGTAGGTGACGTCCATGCGCTTGGTGGTCGGGACGGGCTTGCCGCGGCGGGTGGCGGGGGCGAAGCGGGCGTTCTTGACCGACACCTGGGCCGCGCGATCCAGGTCGGGGTAGCCGCTGGACTTGACGATCTCGACATGGCCCACCGTGCCATTCACATGGATCTCCAGGAGTAGGCCCACGGTTCCCTCCTCGCCCCGCGCCTTGGATTGCGGCGGGTACCGCTGGGGGAAGCTCAGGAGCCTGGAGGGGATGAGAGGGGCTGTCTCGTCCGCCATCTCGGGTTGCGATGCGCTCGGAGCCTTGTGCTCCGCCTCGTCCACAACGCGGGGCTGGCCGGTCACTGGCTGCTCCTCAGGGATGGGCAGGGCCGGTGGGACCAGCGCCATGTGCTCCCGGATGCCTGGGGCCGTTGGCAGCGAGACCGCGACCTGGCTGGACGCGGGGGCGGGCGTCGCCGCCTCGCTGCGGGGGGCCCAGGCGGGGAGGGGAGCCGCAGGCGTGGGGCGGCTTACCTCGGACGGGGCCGCGGCGGCGCGGCTGGGCGGGGTGGAGGCGGGGCGGGGAGTCCACACAGGCCGCGGCTCGGGGGCCGGGGGCCTGGGCGGCTCGGGAGCGGCCTGCTCGTCGAGGATTCGCACGGCCACCAGGGCGACGCCGGGCTCGGGCGCCGATGGCGAGTAGAGCACGCTCGCTGCCCACAGCAGCGCCGCGTGGGCGGCGGCCGATGCGGCCAGCGGAAGACGGAAGCGGGTGCTCATGGGCATCGTGTTCCGCCGTCAGAAGGCGGCGCGCACGCCGGTGAAGAAGCCGATGCCGGGCGCGCCGTAGCCCTTCACCTCCTGGTAGTGCTGGTCGAGCACGTTCTCGACTCGTCCGTAGACCTGCACGTTCTTGGTCACGTCGTGGGTCACGGCCAGGTTGACCAGGAGGTAGCTGTCCAGCGTGACCCTCGAGCTGGTGAAGGTGGTGTTGTCGAAGAAGAGGTCCTTGCGCGGCCCGATGTAGGCGGCGCTGAGGTGGATGTTGGTGGCCTTCAGGAGGCGGTAGTTGGCTTCGACGCTGGCCTTGTGCCGGGCGCGTCGCAGGAGTTCGAGGCCGGTGGCTTTGTCCTCGGTGTCAGTGTACGTGTACGTCGCGCGCAGTGTCAAGTTCTCGGTCGGCCGCATGGTGGCGCCCAGCTCGACGCCCTTGGATTCGGCCTCGGCGACGTTCTGGTAGCTGCCCGACCAGCCGACGAAGACGAAGTCAATCAGGTTCTTGAACCGGTTCCGGAAGCAGGTGGCATCCAGGGTCACGAGGCCGCCGAAGAGGTCCTGTTCGACCCCGAAGTCGCAGCCCCTGCTCTTCTCGGGCTGGAGGTCGGGATTGCCGTATAGGGGGTCGTAGAGCTGGTAGAGGGTGGGCGCCTTGAAGCCTGTGCCGACCGAGCCCTTGATGCGGGTGCCTGTCTCGGGAATCACGACCGTGGGCGCGACGCGGTAGGTGAACGCCGAGCCGAACTGCTCGTGGTCGTCGAGGCGGAAGCCCACGGTGGCGAAGAACCGCTCGAAGAGGGCGATGGAGTCCTGCACGTAGACGCTGTGGGTGCGGGCGCTCTGGCGGGGGAAGGCGCTGTCGTAGGGTCCCCACATGCCGTCGGAGTGGTACCGCGACTTGCCGCTCTCGCGCTCGGTTTCGAGGCCGACGGTGAGGGTGTTGGTCTCGTGGAGGCGGAAGTTGTGCTGCCAGTCGAAGCGCGCGATCTGCCCGTCGTAGGCGCTGCGCTCGAGGTCCAGCGGGTGCGCGGCGTCGGGGTTGTTGCGCGTCGTGCGATGGTGGTCGGAGTACGACACGCCGAACTTCTGCTCCCAGTCGCCGCCGAGCAGCCGGAGGCGCCCCTGGGCGCGCACGAAGTGCTGCTCGACCTCGCTCGTGTAGTTCGGGTCGTCGCCGCCCGGGCCGCCGAAGTTGTCGTTCTCCGTCCTGCCGCGGATGCAGCGGACGATGAGGTCCACGTCGAAGTTCTCGGCGGGGGAGAAGCCGAGCCTGGCCGAGCAGGTGCTGTTGCGGTAGCCGTCCTTCTCGCGGTTGCCGTCGCGCCGCTCGGCGGCCGAGATGCCTCCCGTCTCGAAGTGCGCGGTGCTCAACGCATAGTTGAAGACGGGTGTGCTGCCCATCACGGAGAGGGTTTCGCGGAAGGTGCGGCGCGAGCCGGCTTCGGCGCCGAGGGTGACGCGGGGCGGCCCCTGGCCCTTGCGCGTGATGATGTTGATGACGCCCCCGATGGCGTCGGAGCCGTAGAGCGTGCTCTGGGGGCCGCGGAGCACCTCGATGCGCTCCACGTTGTCGGCGGTGAGGTGCGCCCAGTCGAAGGAGCGGCCGGGCGTGATCGGGTCGTTCAACTCCACGCCATCAAGGAGCACCAGCGTGTGTTCGCTCTTGGCGCCGCGGAGGAAGACCGACGACTGCCCGCCCGCGGGGCCGGCCTGCACCACGTCCACGCCGGGGACCGTGCGGAGCAGTTCCAGCACGGTCGCCTGCTTCTTCTGTTCGATCTCTTTGCGCGTGATGACGGTGATCGAACTGCCGACCTGTTTGGCGGGCGTCTCGAGGCGGGTGGCGGTGACCATGACCTCTTCGGGCTTCTCCTCCTCGGTGGCCTCGGCCTTCGGCGTGTCGTCGGCTGGCCCGGGTGGTGGCGCGGCGTCCTCGGCACGCGCGAGGCCGAACGCCCCGGTCAGCAGTGCGATGGCAACGATGCTCCGCGTTGTCATCTGCGGCTCCTTGCCCCGAACGGGGCCGCCCTGGGTGACTGTGCGCCCCGGGCACAGGAGACCAGGCCCTGGCCCGAGCGGGGCGAGAACGAAAAATCCCCGGACCTGTGAAACAGGCCCGGGGATGCCGTTTTCCATCCTCGGAGCTCGGGCGCAGAGCGGAGAGGCCCCTGTCCGCGAGGGCCACACCGATGCGACGTGTCGTGGGCAGGTCTTCTGGCTTCCGGCTCGTCCTACTGGCCGCGCCTTCCCGTCCCCTTCGCCCCAGGCTCAGGGGGACAGTGGCCACTTGCGGCGGTCGTCCCCGGTCACAGCGGCGGGACCGCGACGGACTTGCACCGTCTTCCCTCTTCGAGCCCCGCGGGGGGCTACCCACGTGTCGCCCGCTATGATACCCGGCGCCGGTTGGAATGTCAAGGCCGGACCCGTCCGCTTGACGGGGGTGGGCGATTGATCTATACACGAAGCGATGGGTTTCCCGCATGTGCGGGTCGGCAACGGCTGGGCAGCAGGACGATGTGTGAGAGGAGCCTGCGATGAGACGACGCGACTTCCTCAAGGCAGGGGCGGCGGGCGCGGCGGCCGGCCTGGCGGCGCAGGCGATGGGACAGGAGCCGTCGAGGCCCGTACGGCTCGGGGTGATCGGCGTCGGCGGCCGGGGCTCCTACCTCCTCGGCGTCGCGCTCAAGGCGGGTGTCGAGGTGCCCGCGGTGTGCGACATCAGCCCCGCCGCCCTCGCCCGCGGCGCCGACATCGTCGAGAAGGCCGGCGGCAAGAGGCCCGAGGGCTACGGCAACGGCCCGAAGGACTACCAGCGCATGCTCCAACGCGACGACCTCGACGCGGTGCTCGTGACCACGCCGATGCAGGTGCACGCCCCCATGTCCATTGACGCCCTGCGCGCCGGCAAGCACGCCCTCAGCGAGGTGGCCGCGGCGATGACCCTCGAGGAGTGCTGGGGCCTCGTCCGCGCCGCCGAAGAGACGGGCAAGGTCTACATGCTCGCCGAGAACTGCTGCTACTGGTACCACTGCCTCATGATCGGCAACATGGTGCAAAGGGGGCTGTTCGGCCAGCTCACCTACGCCGAGTGCGGCTACGTGCACGACTGCCGCTCGCTGCTCTTCCAGGGCGACGGCTCGCTCACCTGGCGCGGCGAGATGGCGCGCGACTGCGGCGGAAACGTCTACCCCACCCACTCCCTCGGCCCTGTGGCTCAATGGCTTGGGATCAACCGCGGCGACCGCATGGTCTCGCTCGTGGCCGCCGGGACGCCCTCGGCCGCGCTCAACGACTACGTGGCGAAGCGCTTCCCCGCCGAGCACCCCGCGCGCCAGATCCGCTTCAGCCTGCCCGACTCGACGAGCACGCTCATCCGCACAGCCAAGGGTGCGCTCATTGACCTGCGGTTCGACATGTGCTCGCCCCGCCCCGTCGTCTCCACCACCTACCACACGCTCCAGGGCACCAGGGCGAGCTACGACTCGCGCCAGCAGTTCCTCTGGCTCGACGGCCGCACCGAGGGGCATCGTTGGGAGGAACTGAGCAAGTACATGAAGGAGTTCGAGCACCCGCTCTGGACCGAGCACGGCGCCGAGGCGAAGGCCACGGGCCACGAGGGAGCCGACTACTTCCCCATCCGCGAGTTCATCCAGTCCATTCGCAAGGGCACACCGCCGCCTATTGACGCGGCCGATGCCGCGGCCTGGAGTGCCATCATCCCGCTCTCGGCCAAGAGCATCGCCGAGGGCGGCGCACCCCAGGAAATCCCCGACTTCACGAAGGGGAAGTGGGAAACGAGGAAGGCGTAGCGTGTCAGGAGTGGATGAGTAGATGGGTGGATGGGTGGATGAATGTCAGGCAATCATCCATCCAACCATCCATTCATCCCCCTTGGTTACGCCCTTCGGCCGCGTTGAGCACTAGGGGCCGGCCTGGAAGCGCATGCCCTCAATCACTGAGCCGTCGGCGTTGCGCACCCGCACGCAGGCGGCGAAGCCCATGTTGTTCTGCGTGACCTTGAGCAGGAAGTCGTTCGGGCCCTCCTTGAGGGTGGCCTGAGCCTTGTCTTGCCCGGCCGCGATGGGGCGCATGACGTTGTTCGCGTGAACCAGCTTGCCGTTGAGCCAGAGCTTGACGCCATCGTCGGAACCGATCTCCAGGCTGGCCTTCGTCTCCTTCGGGACGATGACGCGGGAGCGGAGGTAGACAACGCACTGCTCGCCATCGGCGATGGGCAAGAGGTCGGCCTGCCAGGCGAGCGCCGGGTCGGCGGGGGCCGGGAGCGGCTTCCACTCGACCTTCGCATCCGGCTGTTCGGGGGGGAACGGGATGTCGAAGAGCTGCTGGCACGACTTGCCCTGCTGGCGATAGGGGCCGGCGACCTGCCAGGCCGTGATGAAGCCCACGAGTTGGTCGAGGGTGTCCAGGGCCTTGCGCGCGGCGGCGCGTGTAGAGGGGCTGCCGTCGGCGGCCAGGCGCTCGAGCGCGGCCTGGGCCTCGGCCCTGTGGCTGCCGAGGAGCGCGGCGGCGATGCGGACCGCTGCCGCCTCGGCCTCGGCCCTCACCGCGGCGTCGGCGCGGAGCGATTCGGCAAGCTTCAGGGCGTCCGGGTGCGGGACGCTGGCCAGCTCGGTGAGGCCGAGTTTCCTGTCCTCGGGGCGAGCCGAGACGGCCATGCCCGCTTCGCACATCTTCAGGCGTTCGTCGAGCGGCTTGTCGGCGGCGAGGCCGACGAGGCGCCAGTAGCCTCGGAGGGCGAGGACGCGGTGGGCCGGTTCCGCCGCTTTGTGAGCGAGCCGCAAGAGGTCGGGCGCGGCCTCCAGCCCCCCGTTCTCGGCCAGGGTGCGAATGGCGGCATCGCGGACGGTCGGTTCCTTGTCCTCGGTGGCGGCCCGAAGAGCCTGGAGGGCCTCCGGGGCGTTGAGGCGCCCGAGGGCGCGGAGCAACGAGGCGCGTGCCGGGACTGCGGCCGTCTTCAGGGCCGCCAGGATCGGCGCCGCGCACGCATCCGCGCGCTTGGCTCGGGAGCAGATCGCGGCGAGCGCCTTCTCGACCGGGTCGCGATCGGCGTCGGCTACGGCGCGGCCGAGAAGGTCCACGAGGTCGCCAACCGCCGCCTCATCGGCGAGCTGTGCGAGGGAGCGAAGGGCCGCGGTGCGGGCCGCCGCGTCGTTGCCCTTCGCCATCTTGAGGAGGGCTGGGACGGCTGCCGTGTCGCGGCGGGCGCCGAGCGTTCGCACGAGCTCCGCCTGAACAGCCGGGTCGGCATTGCTCAACTGCGCGGCGAGGGCCTCGCGCACGCCTTTGCCCGCGATGCGGGCGAGGGCGTCCCTGGCCGTCTCCTGAGCGACGCCTTCCCCCTTCGCGGCCGTCTCAAGGAGGACAGGCACCGAGGCGGGATCGCCGAGGAAGCCGAGGGCGTGGAGCGCGGCGATGCAAACCGCTGGCTGGGCGCTCTTCGTGGCCTCGATGATCGCCGGCGCGGCGGCGGCATCGCCCCGCTGGCCGAGCACCTCGATGAGTGCGACCTGCACCTTCGGCTCGGCCTTCGCAATCTGGGCTGCGGCGGCCTTCGTCACGGCCTCGCCCGTCAGCTCGTGGAGGGCGTCGAGCGCCGCGCGGTGAGCCGCGCGGTCGCTGCCCGACAGGCTGCCCTCGAGCATTGGCAGCGGGTCGTCGGCGGCGAGGAGCATGCCGACCATCGCCGCGGTGCGGACATGCTCCGGCTCGGCAGGTTGGTGGACCTGCTTGAAGAGGGCCGCGGCGGCCGGCTTGTCGCCCGCCCTGAGGAGTTGGTCGGCGCACCGGAGCAGGCCGTCGGCGACGGCCTGCTTGGCCGCCTCGGGGGCCTTCGCCCGCGCGGCCTTGAGGGCTGCGATGGCCTCGGGGCCGCCGATCTTGCCGAGGGCGACCGCGGCGGAGGAGGCGACGTTCGGGTCGGCGTCGGCGGCCAGAGGAGCCAGGAGCGGCACGGCCTCCTTATCGCGCCTGTCGCCAATCGAGTCAAGGATGCCTGCCTTCGTCAGCCCGGTGGCCTTGGGTACGGCGTCACGGAGCGCGGCGGCGGCCTCGGGGTAGGGCATGGTCTCGAGCGCATAGCGGGCGGAGTGGGCCAGCTCCTTGTCGGGCAGGCACGCGGCAAGCGCCGGAACCGAGGCCAGCGTGCCCGCGAGCTTGAGCTTGCGGCAGGCCCAGGCCTTCTCGTTGGAGGGCCGGTCGGACTTGAGGATGGCGATGAGCTTCTCCTCCTCGCTCTGTGCGGCAACGAGGCGCGTGGCGCCAAGGAGGAGAAGGGCGGAGAAGAGGCGGACGCCGGCTCTCACAGGTTTGCTCCTTTACGAAGGAGGATGATTGGATGAATGGATGATTGGATGAAAGAGAAGCCCAAGAAGGTGCTCGCTCGATCCCCCGTCTTTCCTTCATCCATTCATCCACCCATCCATTTATCCATTCGTCACACGCGCCAGGGTTCGCGGAAGGCGGCGCCGAGATAGCGGTTGGCATCGGGGTCGCCGACGAACTCCTCTTTCTGCGGGTCCCACTTGAGGGGCCGGCGCAGCAGGTTGGCGATGCCGCCGAGGAGGATGACGCTCATCGAGCGGTGGGCGATCTCCTCGTGGCAGATGGTCTTCTTGCGGGTGCGGATGCAATCGAGGAAGTTGCCCGAGTGGCTGTTGGAGAAGTAGACGTGGGCCTCGTCGGCAGCGATGGGCTGCGCGCCGATGCTGGCGGGCACGGTGAAGAAGGTGTCGCGGTCGGCGGTCACGCGCCCCTCGGGGCCGACGAAGCACACGCGCCCCGGCCCCCAGCCCTCGCCGGGATAGGGGCAGGCGTAGAGCGTAACGCCGTTGGCGTAGCGGAAGGTCAGCGTGCCCTTCTCGTGGAAGATCTCGACCGGCCCCGTGTCGTCGGCGCCGATGCCCCACTGGGCGATGTCGTAGTGGTGGGGCGACCAGTTGGTGTCGCCGCCCGCCCCCCCGAAATACGTGGCGCCCGCGCCGTGCGGCGCCCAGCGGGCCGGGCCGAGGAACAGGTCCCAGTCGAAGCCCTCGGGCACGGGCGTGCCCTTGGCGCCCGGCGGCGCGCCGTCGGGCACGAAGCCCGTGCCGCAGCTCTGGTAGGCGTAGACTTTTTCGAGCTTGCCGATGCGGCCGCTCTTGACGATCTCGACGGCGAAGCGGAACTTGCCGCCGTACTCCGACCGCTGCTGCGTGCCCGCCTGGTAGACGCGCCCATAGCGGCGCACGGCGTCGGCCATCGCCCGCCCGCCGCGCACGGTGAGCGCGATGGGTTTCTCGCAATAGATGTCCTTGCCCGCCTGGGCGGCCATGGTGGACATCACCTCGTGCCAGTGCTCGGGCGTGCCGATCAGCACGGCGTCAATGTCGGGGCGGGCCAGCACCTCGCGGAAGTCCACATAGTCCTGGCAGGCCTTATAGCCGTCCTTGCCGAACTTCTGCGTGTAGTGGTCGTTGACGCGCTTGGTGTGGGCTTCGCGCTTGGCGCGCACGACGTCGCACACGGCGAGGATCTGCACGTCGTCGCGCCCCAGGTATCCGCCGGGGAGATAGGTCCAGGCCCCGCCGGCCAGGTGGCCGCCGCCCTGGCCTCCCACGCCGATGAAGCCCATCGTCACGCGGTCGCTGGGCGCAACCTTGCCCTCGGCGCCGAGTGCCGTGCGTGGCACGATCCAGGGCGCGGCGATGGCCGTCGCCAGGGTCTTCAGAACGCTTCGCCTCGATGGCCGGCTGATTCGTCGCATGCGCGTCGGCTCCCGATGGCTTGGAATACGCAGCCTCCCGCAGAAGAGGAGCATAGCCCGACGGGCGGGGGGAGTCAAATGCGGGACGGGTGGGACCGGTGGGACACGGTGGAACAGCGCGTCCGCTTGTCCCACGGGTCCCACTCGGCCGATATCCAGCCAGCCAACGACGCGGCCCCCGACAGCGCTGGTGCTGTCGGGGGCCGGTGTTTTGACGACGGGCGTTGCGGGCGAAGTCACTTGGCCTCGACGTCACAGGCGATGCGGAAGCCGATGAAGCCCATCTTGGGCAGCCACCACTGGCTCTTGGGCTCCTGAGGGTCCTCGTAGCGCCAGAAGGGCTCTTCGAAGACGCGCGCGGCCGACCGCAGGGCCTCGGAGGGGCTGTTGTAGGCGCCGCCGCGGGCCACGTGCACCTTGCCCTCTTTGGGGCCGGTGGGGCAGGTGACCGGGTTGTTCTTGGCGGCCTCCTCATAGGCTTTCGGCGAGTAGAAGTCCGACACCCACTCCATCACGTTGCCGTGCATGTCGAAGAGGCCGAAGGCGTTGGGCTTCTTCTTGGCCACTTCCTGGGTCTTCTCCTCGGCATTGTCCTCGAACCAGGCGAAGTCCTCGATCTGGTCGGCCTCGAACGAGTAGGGTGTCTTGGTGCCGGCGCGGCAGGCGTATTCCCACTCGGCTTCGGTGGGCAGGCGGTACTTCTTGCCGGTCTTCTTGGCCAGCCACTTGCAGAAGACGTCGGCGCAGTGCCAGGAGGCGCCGATGGCGGGCCGCTTGCCGGCGCCCCAGCCGAGCGTCGGGTCGCCATAGAGGGGGGTGGGGCCGCTGATCGCGTCCACGCCCTTCGCCTTGGCCTCCTCCTCGGCCTTCGCCTTGGCCGCGTCGCCGCGCTTCTCCTGCACGGTCTCGTCGTAGAAGGCCATGAACATCTCCCAGGTCGTCTCGGTGGAGCAGAGGTAGAAGGGCTTGAGGACGGCTTCGAACTGCGGCCCCTCGTGCTCCTTGCGCCCCTTCTCATCCTGGGGGCTGCCCATGGTAAACTTGCCGCCCGGGATGAGGATCATGTCGAACGAAACGTCCTTGCCCTGCTTGTTCTTGATGGTCTCGGTGAACTTCTTCGCCGGCTCCTCTGCCAGGGCGAACGATGCCAGCAGCGCCGCGACGCACCCGAGCCCGGCCCATGACCTCTGCCCGACCACGCACTTCATCCCGTTTCCACTCCTTTGCGGATCCCGTACACACCGGCGGCCGGCTGGCGATCCGGGCCAGCCACCGCGACTCTTACCTCCTCTATGATCATCGCCTTTTTCGGCTCGGAAGTCAAATGAGACTTGAGCGCCGGAAGCCGGGGGCGGGTCAGTTCTTCGCGGGTTCGGGCGCGGCCGGCGGGTCCCCGGCCTCGGCGGCTCGCGCGGTGAGCACGAGCACGATGCGGCCGGGCAGGGGATAGCCGCGCGAGTCGGGCTTGGCGAGGAACTTGATGGCGCCCGAGAGCTCGACCGTGACCGGCTGGTCGAGTCGCTTGCGCACCTCGGACACAACGACGCGCACGCAGTCCTTCATGGGCACCGCCAGGCATTCCCCCTGCTTCAGCAAGGGCCTCGCGCCGGCGGGAAGAGCGCCCTCCGAGGCGAGGAAGACGGGCTCCTCCCAATCCAGGGACGCGGCCCCCTTGTCGGCGGAGATGCGGCTCTTGCACTGTCGGGTGCCGAAGAGGCTGGCCATTCGCGGGGCGACCTCGGTGAAGGCCACCTGCTCGCCGTCCAGCTCTGCGCGGACCGCGAGGGTGAAGCCATTGTGCACTGTGCAAAGGGCGGCCGGCCCGGGGGCGGGCGCGTCGGGCTTTCCCGGCTTGTAGCCGCCGATGTAGTTGTACTCGCGGGCAATCGTGACCGTGGCGTTCTGGCCGGGCCTGGCCACGATGCGTGGGGCAGCAAGCACCTGCCCCCGACGCTCGCGCACCAGTGTATCGAATGCCTTCGATGCGGAACCCGGGAGAACCGCGAAGGGCTTGTCGAAGTCCACCCCCGCCTTCGCCAGGTCGGGGCCGGGTGCGGCGAGGAGGCGCGCGGCAACGAGGATCACCTTGCCTTCCTTCTCCGCGGGCGCGGCCGGCGGCTGCTGCGCGGGCAGCACGAAGGGCCACGCGGCGTCCGCGGCGCGCTCGACGATGGGCACGAAGACCGGTTTACGGCTGGGGCCGAAGCTGCAACCCGAGAGCGCCGCGGCTGCCGCGGCCAGGCTGGCGGCGAGCAGGAGCTTACGCATGTGGGGTGTTCTCCTGGGTTCCCTTGGGCTGGTAGTCGGGGTGGTGGTGTTCGAGCCACGCGCGGGCGACCTTGCCGTTGAAGACCGACCCGATGCAGCCCGGGTTGGCGAACGAGCCGAGATAGGCGTGCGCGAGCACGCACAGGATCATCAGGTAGGCGCAGGTCAGGTGCAGGGTGTAGACGGTGACCTCCCACGCGTCGCCGCCCAGCTCGTACCGCATGGCCAGGCCCGTGGCCGCCAGGCAGGCGACGACCAGCAGGATGAACCAGAAGAAGCCCTTCTGGCCGGCGTTGAAGCGGCCCGCGGGCACGTGGCCCTGGTAGCCGAGGTAGCCGCCCATCACCTTCACCCAGCCGATATCCACCCTTGAGAAGACCATGTCGCGCGCCCAGAGCAGGAAGGCGAGCAGCGCGCCCGCCATCAGCGCCCACGAGGCCAGGTCGTGCATCCGCGCCACGCCCTTGCCGAAGATGCGCTCGACCCCGACCCCGAGGAGGATGCCGGTGGCGGCGAGGCACAGGAACGAGCCCAGCAGCGTCAGGTGCACCAGGCGCTCGATGACGCTGAAGCGTTGGACCAGTTGCTCGGGAATCCGCTTATCGTAGCGGCGCGGGCCGAAGACGACGTAGTGCAGCACGAGCACGAGAGCGACCAGGCCGATGGCGAACCGGCCATAGGGGCGAATGTAGCGCTCGCGGAGGCCCGCCAGGCGCACGTCGGAGGCCGAGCGGTCGAGGCGGGCGTAGAGCGGCTCGCCCTCGGGCTTGCCATCGGCCGCGGCGACCCGCGTGAGGCCCAGCGAGAGGAAGAACGGCGCGTCGGCACGATGGCACTCGGTGCAGCCCTGCGCCCCCAGGGCCTGGGGCGCCGGACGCACGTTATGAGCCAGCGGCAGGTCCAGCGGCGCGCCCAACTCGGTCGCTTCGCTCGCCACGTCGCCCTTGTCATCGAGCCAGTAGAGCTTGGCGCCCGCGATGTAGACGGGGCTGACGTCCTTCTTCTTCAGCGCGCCGAGCACGGCCTTGATCTCGGCGTCGGTGTTCACCTCGGGCACGCCGTCGCCCGTGTCGTCCTTGATCTCGCTCTCCACCCTGCGCACGCGGCTGGCGATGTACTGGGGGTCGAGCGGGGTGAGGCTCTTGTCCTCGCGGCGGTTGGCGAAGTAGGTGGGGAGCATGCGGGCGAAGACGCCGATGGGGCCGGCCTCGGTCTCCTTGTAGACGGGGGCGTAGAAGGGCGGTCCGCTGGGCTTGCGCGTCGTGAGGATCACGCCCCAGGTGGGGTCGGTGGGCTGCTCGAACCCCGGCGGCACTCTCTGGGGTTTCGGCCCGGAATGGCAGGTTTCGCAGGCGATCTCGCGCAGGTGCAGCCTGGGGAGGCCTTTGTGCGCGGGCACGGGGGCGCCCAGGCGGCCCGTCTCGTGGCAGCCCTTGCACGTGAGCGAGCGGAAGTCGGGATTCGTGCTCGTCGGGTCGCCGGCGATCACGTGGTCGGGGCCGGCGCGATGGCAGTCCACGCACTTCAGGCCGGCCTTCGAGTGCACGTCGGCGTCGAGGCAATCGGTCCACGCTGCCGAGCCCTTGGCGGGGCGGCGGTGGCAGGCGAGGCAGTTGGCGTCGGGCGGCTTGCCGATCTCCAGGTGCACCTTGCCGTCGGGGCCGAAGAGGGCGGGGTTGTACTTCACCTTGATGGCGGGTGCCGCCGACTCGTCGGGCTTGGCGTCGGGGCCGGGCAGGGGCAGCGAGGCGGTCTTGCCCTCCACGTGGCCGAAGCCGGCGCCCACGGTGGGAGCCCACCGGAAGTTCATCGAGGCGATCTGGCCCGCGCGCTCCACGTGGTCATAGCCGTGCAGGGCGTGGCAGGCCATGCAGTCGTTCTCCAGCACGCCGCTCTGGTCCCAGCGGGCCTGGTGGTAGTCGGGGTTGGCGGCGGGCTCGGTGGCGGTGCGGAGGGCGGGGTTCTCTGCCAGGTGGGCGTCGTAGCGGTTGCCCGCGGCGTCGAGCTCGAGGCGCCCGCCGCCCGGGTGCCAGGCGCCGAATTGCAGGGCGAACTTGAAGGGCGTCAGATGCGCCTTCGGGTCGAATGCCTCCGCTCTGGCCGGCTGGTAGCCGTGGGAGAGGGGCGCGGCCATGCCCGTGGCCGCCTCGAACATCGTCCACGCGAAGCCGTCGGGGCGGCCCTTGGGCGGCACGGCGCTGGGGAACATGCGTGTGTGGGTGCCCTTCGCCACGGTCTGATAGCTGTGGCAGCGCGAGCTGGAGCAGGTGGTGTTCGGGCTGTACGGCACCTCGCTGGCGGGGCCGATCGGGTTGCCCTTCGCGTCGAGCAGGGCGATGCGGTGCACGAAACGCGACTGGTCGGTGCGCGTGACCTCGGGCAGCGGGGGCTCCGCGGCCAGGGCCACAGTGCGCACAACGAGCATCAGAGCGGCAACGAAACCTGCGAGCCGGCTCCCGCGAGTCAAGGAAGTGCCTCCTCATGGCATGGGCCAGTGATTGGGACTGCTCGGAGGGTGGGGATTCTACCAAAGCCTGCTGTGCCGCGCAAGCGGCGGCGGGGCCGTGCCTCGGGGTCAGAAGCGCACGATGTCGAGCGGACTCTCGATGGTTCGCTCGTAGGTGGTGGCGTCTACCCGCTTCGAGAGGCGGCAGCCGGCGGTGTCGGCGATCTCGGCGGTGAGGTAGCGGAGGCGGGCGTGGATGGGCAGCCCCGTGGTGTAGGGCTTGCACTGGGCGACACGGCTGAGGGCCTCGGCCGCGGCCTTGCGGATCAGTTCCCAGGCGCGTTGCGGGGCGACCATCTCGCAGCAGGTGATGCTGATGCCCTTCTTGACGGCCACCGTCGTGACCGCCTCCCCCAGAAACGCCTTGGCCTCGGCACAGGCGGCCTCGTCGCCGGTGACCATCACCACGGGCACGCCGAAATGCCCGCACACGAGGGCGCTCTGGGCGATCTCGCCGCTCTCGCGGCCGTTGTACCAGTAGCGGCAGCCAGCCTTGGACGACTGGGTGTGCGCGAGCACGGCCTGCGGCGTGCCGGCCATGGCGTGGTAGCCGAGGAGGATCGCCGCGTCGAACGACTCGTCGAGGCCCGGCAGCATGGTCGGGCGGTTGGGGCCGGTCACGTAGGTCGCCTCGGGGTGCAACTCGTCGGGCACGAAATTGAACCCGCCGCCGTGGCCGTCCATCACGACAATCTGCTTCGGCTCGGCCACGTTCCACTCGAGGCAGCCCTGGACGCAGGCATTGACCTCGCGGGTGAGCAGGTGGCGGGCATGCTGGTAGGCGGCAGTGGTCATCTCACGGGTCTGGTCCCAGTGGGTCACGCCGCTGATGCCTTCGAGGTCGGTGCAGATGTAGACCTTCATGACGGTGGCTCCTTGCGGTGGGTGATGGACCGTATGGACAGGATGGACACGATGCCGGTTCTGGGCGGCAGGTCTCTACTTGAGCGGCTCGCCCAGGGTGATGACGGTCACGTTGGCTCGCGCGGCGTGGCCCTCGGGCGCGCCGCAGGAGAAGACGAAGGCGTTGTCGCCGGGGACCACGGTCGCCGCGTCGCCTTGTGGGGTCAGAGCCTGGATGAGTGCGCCACGCTCGTCGTAGAGCTTGCAGTCGGTCGCCGACTCCATCTCGATGTACTGGCCGCTTTCGAGGGCGACGGGGAAGGTGACCGTGGCGCCGCCGACGGTGATCGCGGGGTTGGCGAGCTGGACCTTGGCGACGGGCAGGGCCTTGACCTGGCCGATGAGGCAGCTCGTTGCGTCTCCAGGCGGCAGGTTGTTGACGTAGAGGTTCAAGGCGCTCACGTGGCTGCGGATGAGGGGCGAGCGGTAGACCGCGTAGATATCGCCATAGGGCCAGGTGTAGTCGCCGAAGCGCTCGGCGTCGCGCTCGCGGAGGTGCAGTTCGACCCAGCGGCGGCCCGTGAAGTCCACGTCCACGTAGTGCTCGGCGAACGTGCCCCAGAACTGGGGCGGGTTGGTGAGCTGGAAGTTGAGGAGCTGGCCCTTGGCGTCGCCCTCGACCCAGAACCCGAGTGCGCCGTGCTTGCTGAGGTTGAGCGGCGGGGTGAAAGTCCTGGTGAACCTCGCCCAGGCGCCGGTGCGCGAGGGCGCCTCGCTCTTGGCCTTGAGCTGGGCGCACAGCTCGGGCGGGCCCTTGCGGTTGCCGTGAATGGCCATGGGGGCCCACTCCGCCGTGATGCCCTTGGCCGCCCCGCTCACGGCGAACTCCTCCTGCTTGTCGAAGCTGGCGAGCACCACGGCGTCGGGCGAGTCGTAGGGCGCGGCGGAGTAGAGGGCCTGGATGCGCAGACGCAGCGGTTGGGCCGCGAAACGGTTCCTCACTGTCCAGGTTGCCTTGCCGTCCCGGAGGCCGGTGACCTTGTGCGTCAGGTAGTCGGTGGGGACGAATCGGGGGTTGCCGCCCGCCTCGACGAGGCGGAAGTCGGCCTTCGGCGTGCGGAGCTGCTTGCGGATGGGTTCGGGCACGGTCCGAGCGAGGCGGAGGCGCTCGTAGCGGCCGATGAGGTCGAGATACTCGTCCTGACGGGCGTTGGCGGGCTTGCCGAGGCCGACGCCCTGGAAGGACATCGGAGCGTCGGTGGCGAGGGCCTTGACGCAGAGGTATTCGATCTCGTCGCGGAACTCGGCGTCGTGGTCGGCGCTCGGGCCGAGGATGGCCCACCAGCCGAGCTGGGAGGGCAGCAGGCTGCTCGCGCGGTTGCCGTCGTTGTGGTCGCAGTGGATGTCAATGAAGCGTTTGAGGGCCCAGTGCGGGTAGTCGTAGGCGCCGATGCGCGAGTGGAAGGGCCACGAGTGGTAGCCCCATTCGCTGGCCTCGACGAGCACGCGGCCCTTGAGCCGCTGGAAAATGGCCGCCCGCATCTTCGAGACCCCGTGCCAGCCGCCGAACATTCCCTCCGCGCCGTCCATGTAGATCATGTCGAAGCCGCAGGTGTTGTAGACCCGGGCGATGCACTCGGCCACGTCGTCCACCAGCGTCGAGGCGGGGTCGGGCTGGAACGCGCAGTATCGGACGAAGAGGTGGTGGACGGGTGTGCCCTGGGCGTGGGGCGCGGCCTTGGTGCCGAAGGCTCCGCGTCTGCACGCGGTGAAGCCGGTGGGCGCCAGACCCTCGAACTGGATCAGCTCATCGCCAATCTGCACCACGTTGCCGTGGGCGGCGTAGGCCCAGAGGGTGTCGAAGCCCTTCGGCTCGGTGGTGGTGGGGACGGCCCTGTCGGTCTCGTTGACCGCCTCGGCGAGAACGAAACTCGCGTCCTTCGCCAGCCGCTGGTCGGGCACGGGCGTGGCGAAGGGGTCGTGAGGCGCGATGCAGCCCGTGAGCGTGTGCATGCCCGCCCGCATCCCTGCCGCGTGAATCTTGTCCACCACCCCCTTGAGGCCGGCGAGGCCGTTGGGGAAGAGCTTGGGGTTCGGCTCGTAGTGGCCGAGGGACTTCTCGAAGCCGATGAGGTGAACCTGCGCGAAGCCCGCCTTCTTCGCCAGGGCGACCCACTCGTCGGCGTTGGCCTCCGACAGGCCGTAGGCGAACACGTAGGAGCCGCGATTCTCCTCCGCATCGAACGCAAAGGGTCCGCCGAGGGGCGAATGGAGCACCCCCTCGTCCTTCAGCACCTCCTGAAGCACCGAGCGAAGCCGACCCGTCGGGCAGCCGACGAGGGCGAACCTCGCCCCCACGATGCCCTGCTTCGCGTCGCATTGCACCTCGAAGCGAGGCGATGGCCCGCCGTGGACGAGAAGGTTGCTCTTGAGGTCGAGCACGCGCACGCACGCCGCGAAATCGTCGTCCGCCACCATGCCCGAGATATAGCTCCGCACCTTGCCCAGGTTCACCATGGCGGGGCAGAGGCTCAGCAGGTCGGGCTTCTCCTCGCCGACCGACACGACCTCGAAGACCAGGTAGCGCTTCTTCGCTGTCACGGCCACGACCGCGGGCGTCGGGTGGCCCTTGAACGTGAGGGTGAGCTTGCCATCGGCGAGCGAGCGGCCCGCGGAGGGGAACGTCTGGTTGGGCCGCCGCAGAATGGCGAACGGCGTGGCCACGGCATAGTTCTTCCCCGTTCGCTTGTCGGTGAACTCTGCGGCTTTGCCGTCGGCGCTCAGGCCGAGGCGGAGGAACTCGGTCTCAAACAGGATAGGCGCTGCGTCCTGAGCCGGCTCGCCTGCCGTTGCGGCCATCGCTGCGCCCACGCCGAAAGCGAGAATGCCCGCCCAGCACGCCGCGTTCATGGCACTGTGCCTCCTTTGCCTGGAAGGGATCCATGCCGAGTATCATACTCGGTCGGGGCGCAACGGGCAACTGCCCGGGGAGATGGGCCGGGGGAACAGGCCGCCTGCCCTCCCGCAGGTATTGGAACCTGCGGGAGGGTGGAACGCGCAACGCAAGGGGATCAGCCCTTGATGGCGAGGTCCCTATAGCCGTAGCCGGCCTTCTTAAGGATGGCCGCGCAGTCGGCGACCTTGCGGGTCTTGCCGCTGAGGAGCATGCCGTCGGTCAGCAGGGCGACCTGGGCGCCGAAGAGGGCGGGGACGTGGTTCTCCTTGACCTGCCCCGTGATGAGGCGGATGAAGTTGGACGGCGGGTTCGGGGGGTAGTCGGGCGGCAGCTTGGCCTCGATCTTGATGGTGTCCTTGCCCTCGCGGGCGAGGGTGATCAGATTATCGGCGGTGGACATCGAGATCATGCCCTTGTCGCCGAGGATGCGGACGTCGTCGGTGAAGCCGCGGATATAGTCGCCGATGATGATGAGGCGGCCGGCGGCGCCGTTGGTGAGGGTGACGCAGAAGGAGCCGTTGGTCTCGACCTTCGCCCGCTCGCCGCGGTAGAGCATGTCGTAGGCGCCCTCGACGCTCCTGGGCATCAGGCCAGTCATGTAGAGCAGGATGTCCTGGTAGTGCGAGCCCGAGTCGTTGAGCTGGCCGCCGCCGGAGAACTTCGGGTCGCCGCGCCAGCCGATCCGCGGGCTGGGCCAGTCCTGGGCCATGTACACATAAAAGCTCTTGACCTCGCCGATCTCGCCGCCGCGGATCAGCTCGCGGGCCTTCACATACTTGGCCTCGAAGTGGCGCTGGTAGGTGATCATGTAGACCAGCTTCTTCCTGGCGGCGAGCTTGGCCGAGGCGATGGCGTTGCCGACGCCGCAGACCATGGGCTTCTCGATGAGCACGTGGAGGCCGTGTTCCAGGGCGTACATCGCGTGGGGGAAGTGCAACGTGTGGGGCGAGAAGACGCCCACGGCGTCGAGCTCGCACGTGTCAATCATCTTCTGGTAGCCGTTGGGGCCGAGGAAGCGCTGGACGGGCTTGCCGACCTCGGCGTCCAGCTTGTCGAGGCAATCGGGGTTCGTGTCGGCGCCGGCGACGATCTGGGCGGCGGACTCCTTGATGAGTTCACGCACGCGCCAGCGTCCCGCGCCGCCTGGGCCGATGATGCCCACACGCACGGTCTTGAGCGCAGCCACACCGATCTCCTGAACGGGAGGAAGGGCCGCGCGCTGGCCCACGCCCGGTGCGTCGGCCAGCGGCGTGCGGCTCAGCATACAGCGAAGAGGGGAGCGGGGTCAAGCGCGGCGCCGTCGCCGGGGGAGCGCGGCGAGGCCCAAGCCGAGGAGACCCAGCGTGGCCGGCTCCGGCACATAGGTCAGGCGGAGAATCTGCGCACCCCCGCCGGGGGCGTTGATGATCTCGTGCAGGAACCAGCCGCCCAGGTCGTCGGTGACCTGGAAGCTGTTGCCCAGCGTGATGCTGGCGGCGCGAAAGACGTCGAATGTGTCGAGGACGTTGGGCAGGAAGCCCAGAATGGAGCTGACGTGGAGGATGCCGTCAATGGTCGCCGCGCCCGTGGCCGTCACGTAGTCGTAGGTCGAGCCCTGCGCGTAGCCCGCGAGGTCAATGGCCAACTGCGCCGTCTGGCTCTGGGTGTAGGTGCCGAAGATGTCGGTCTGGCCGACGGGCGCGCCGGGCGCCAGGATGCCGATATTGGCGTTGACGAGGTTGAAGGGCACCGAGGCCGTGCCGAACGAGCCCACGTGGAGGGCGCCCGCGTTCCAGTTGAAGGCGGTGGAGGCCGTGCTGTACTGCCCCTTGGCGATGGAGCCGGCGTAGAGGTCGCCGCCGTTGAAGTTGAAGATGCCCGTGGCCCGCTGGCTGGTGCCCTCCTGGCTGTCGCCCAGGAGGATGGAGAGGGCGTTGATGGTTCCAGTGGTGCCCGTCGTGAAGATGCCGGTGGCCGAGCCGGCGCCGCCGCCGCTCTTGTGCCCGATGATGACGTTGCCCAGCCAGGCGTTGAGCGAGCCGCCGGTCATGTCGAACGACGAGGTGGTGACGGTGCCGGTGTTGATGGCCACGTTGTAGCCGACCTGGAGGGCGGTGCGGGCGGCCGAGGTGCCGAGGTTGAGAACGCCGCCCGGCTCGATGGTGACCTGGGCGTTCCCCTTCTGGCGGCCGACGGTGAAGGTGCCCGCCAGCACCGTGTTGGTGCCGCCGCCGAAGACGAGGCGGCTGCTGTCGCCCGTGAGGCCGGCATTGGGCGACTGCGCCATGTAGATCGTGGTCGCGTCAATGTAATTGTTGTCCGCCAGATAGACCGTGCCGTAGGCGGCGCTGTCGGGGGTGCCGCCGGTGGTGACCGAGCCGATGTACAGGTTGCCGATGTAGGCGGTCAAGTTCGTCGCGTCGCGGAAGTCGGCGATGCCGCGTGTCACGGGCAGGCTCGATACCGTGCGGCGGCCGACGTAGACCGTGGCCCTGCGGGACGGCGAGCCAATCACGACGTCCGTGCCGTTGACGTCGAGGAGGGCGGTCTTTGCGGCATCGCGGGAATCAATGCCGACGTAGAGGTCGTCAACAGCGAAGCTGCCTGCGATGTTGGCGGTGCCCATTTGGAGGTTGAAGGTGCTCACGCCCACGCCGTCCACCACGTTGCCCGCGACATTCAGGACCGGCGCGGGCGTGACGTTATTGGCCGAGGGGAAGCTGATCGTCCCCGTGCTGGCCGCGGTGCCCGAGGCCAGAGTCACATCGCCTGCGACATTGAAGATGCCGCCCTGGAGGTTCAGCGTGCCGGCGCCCCGGCCGGCGCCGTCCACGGGATGGGTGCCGGCCAGGCCGAGCGTCAGCGTGTTGGTGTTGACCGTGCCGGCGCGGAAGGTGAGGGTGCCGGTGCCGCTGCCGCCGCTCTTGCTGGTGTGGAAGCCAATGACGAGGTCGTCGAGAGTGGCGTTGAAAGTGCCGGCCGAAACGTCCATCGTGCCGACGGCCGGATACCCCGTGTTCGAGTTGTTATAGCCGATCAGGAGGTCGGCCGCGGCGCCGCTGGACCCCCTGAGGTTCAACGTGCCGCCTGCGGGCAGCGTCACCTGCCCCGTTCCCCGCACGCCGGCCACGGTGAAGGTGTCGGCCTTGATCGTGTTGCTGGCGCCCAGGGTGAGGGTGCTCTGGGGCGGCGCGACGCCGAACATGCCCGTGTAGGAGACCATGATGCTCGTGGCGTCAATCGTGTTGGTCGGGGCGAGCACCACGGTCCCTTGCGCGTCGGGGTCGTTGGCGCCCGAGAGCAGGCGCACGCCGATGTTGAAATCAGTGAGGGTGGCGCTGAATTGGGTGAGGCCGCTGAGGTCGAGGGTGCCGGCCACCGTGGCCGACGGGTCGCCGGTTGGGGCGTAACCGACGTGGATGTTGCCGCGCGAGGCCAGCGAGCCGACGCTCAGCGCGCCGCCCGTGAAGTTGGCGACGACGCTGGTGAGCTGGTTGCGGTTGACGATCAGGTCGCCGTTGACCTGGAGGGTGCCTGCGATGCTGGTGGTGTGGAAGCTGCCCGTGGGGTTTAGGAACTCGATGCCGCCGATCACGCCGCCAAAGGGGGCATCGGCGATGTTCGTCACTGTGCCGGCGGCGCCCGCCGCGCCCGAACTGAGGAACCGCACCTGGTCGGTGCTCAGCGGCGGGGTGTTGACCCCCGTCCAGTTGGCGGCGGCACTCCAGTTCTGGTTGCCCGCCCCGCCGCCCGCGGTCCAGTCAATCACCGCGGCGGAGGCTCCGATGGCGAGGTGCAGCAATCCCAGCGCGATCAGCGGCTTGCGGATGGGGTGTCGTCGCATTGGCAGTCTCCTGATGCGTCTGGCTGGCCATGGCTCTCTTACCGACTTCGTCTAGCAAATACCGTGCCAGTAGCTATGCTCCTCCCCTCATATCCCGGAGCTGCCGTAAGTGTAGTTGTAGGCTTTACATATGCAGGGCGAAGCGTTGAGCCGTTGGCTGGGCCGCAAACGAAACGTCGCCACCCGCGATGACGGCGCATGCAGAACCTGACACCGCCGTCCACGAACCTGGACTGCGCCGAGCAGGCGAGTGCTCACGCGACCGAGTCTCTATGAGCTGCTCCGCTTGTGTTGCGCAGCGGGAGCCGGCCTCAGCAGGCGTGTTCAACGGGCCTGGTGGCGACGACGGCGCGCGATGGCGAGCGCGCCGAGACCGAGCACCGCCAGGGTGGCCGGCTCGGGCACAAAGGTGAGCCGCAGGAACTCGCCGCCCGACGGCCCCGGTACCACTCTCGCCTCGAAGAGGCCGACGTTGCTGTAGGCGTCCACGCCCAGGTTTGTGATCCCGCCTGTGGCGAACATCACGTCGAAGTAATCGCCCACCATGGGCATGTACCCGCTGGGGAAATGGAGGTTCAGCAAGCCATCCACGGTGCCGACCCCGAGGACGTTCAGGACATCGTACTGGCCGGCCAACAGCCCCATGACGTCAATCTCGAATTCGGCGCCCGCGCCTTGCACGTAGTTGCCATAGACGGTGGTCGTGCCGACGACGCCGGGGCCGGCCGGCGAGAGGATGCCCGTGCCGGTGTTGAGCAGGTTGAATGCCTGCACCGCGTTGCCGAACGTGCCGACGTTGAGCTTGCCGCCCAACCAGTTGAAGGCGACGGTCTCGCCGGCCTTGTTGACGTTGACCGGGCTCTTCGTGATGGTGCCGGCCGTGATGTAACCCCCGAGGAAGTTGAAGATGCCGTTGATGGTGCCGCCCGTGCCGGCCTGGGTGCGGCGGGCCAGGACGATGGAGTTGGCGTCCACCAGGCCATCGCTCATCCACACGGTGCCGGTGGTGGTGCCGGTGGCATCGTTGGGCTTGCTGGCAATGACCCACTCGTCAATCCAAGCGTTGAAGGTCCCGTTCCTGAGGTCGAGAGTGCCCGTGCTGCCGCCGCCGGTGCCGACCGTCTGGTTGGCGACGAACACATCGGCTCGCTGGCCGGACGTGCCGAGGTTGAGCACGCTGCCGGGCGCCATGAAGTCCACCGTGCCCTGGCCCTTGCTGCCGCCGATGGTGAACGTGTCGGTGAGGATTGTGTTGTTGGCGCCGAGATGGAGCTTGGAGTGCTGGGCACCGAGTCCCACGGAGACCGAGTGCGCCAGGGTGATGGCCGTGGCGTTGATGTAATTGAGGTCGGCGAGCCACATTTCGCCGCCCGCCTGCCCCTGGGCCGTGGCCGTGGCAGGGCCGATACCCAACCCCAGGATGTTCAGGTAGGCGGTGAAGCTGTCCGCGTTCCTGAGGTCAAGTGTTCCGATCGAGTGGGCGGCAGTCTCGGCGGTGCGACGGCCGACATAGATTTCGGACCGCCTCGTAGCCTCGCCCGAGGTCACGGCCGTGCCGTTGATCGTGAGGGAGCCGGTGAGGCCGTTCTGGCCGACGCGGATGTTGTCGGCCGTGGCCGAGCCGGCGATCACCATCGTGCCGCCATAGATGTTCAGACTGCTCACGCCGCCGCCATCGGTCACGTCGCCCAGCACGGTGAAGATGCCGCCCCCCACGGTGGGACTGGTCATGGTGATGATGCCCTGGGTGTTATAGGGATTGGTGCTCGTGCCGCCGGAGCTGGGGTCGGCCAGGAGCACGCTGTTGGCGCTCACGGTGCCCAGCGTCATGCGAAACTCGCCGATGCTGTGTCCCGCGCCGCGGTTGTGTCGGCCGATGATCACGGTGTCCAGCAAGGCATCCACCGTGCCCAGGGTGGTGTCGAAGATGGAGGTGGGCGTGGTGCCGGTGTCGGCATCGTTGTCGCCGATGAGGAGCTCGGCCCGTCCGATGCCCGATAGGTCGCGGATGGTGACCGTGGGATTGGTCAGGCCGGTGTTGAAGTTGAGGTTGCCGGCGGACTTCCTGTGGCCGACGTAGATGGTGTCGGCGTTGATGGCGTTGGTTTGGCCGAGGCGCACGGTAGAGGTGTTGCCGCCGTTGTTGTAGGAGTCGGCGATGTTGATGGTGTTGGCATTGAGGGTGTTCGAGGCGGCGAGGAGCACTGTGGCGTTGACCGGGCCGTCGTACCCGCTGAAGCCCACGGCGAACTCGTCCACATTGGCGATGAAGGTGGCCAAGGCGGCCATGTTGACGTTGGCGGCCACGCCGCCGCCGCCCGCGGCGGCGCTGGAGCGGTGGCCGATGGCGATGTCGGCGGTGTTGGCGCCCGTGGCGCCGATCTGGAGCGTGCCCGCGCCAGTGAACGTGACGTTGACCGTCTTGGTGCCCGAGTAACTGGTGAGGTCGTTGCCGACATTGAAATCGGCCAGGGTCAGGCCGCCGTTTGACCCTGCCGTGCCGTCGCCATCCACGCGCAGGGTGACGCCTGGGTTGATCGTAGTGTAGTGGTCGGTGAGCACGGCTCCCACCGCGCCGTAGGTGAGCTTCTGGATGGGAGCGAAGGTGACGTCCACCACGTTGTTGCCGGTGATGCCTGGGAAGCCGCCTACGGAGCCGGTGGCCGTCTGGTCGAAGAGCGCCGTGTCGGCCGCTCCGGGAGGCGTGCCGCCGCCCCAGTTGGCGCCATCGCTCCAGTTGTCATTGGTCGTGGAGCCCGACGTCCACGTGATCACGGCTCCCCATGCCTGGCACGCAATGCCCAGAGAGAGAAGGGCGAGGAGAGCCAACCCAGACCATCTGCTGCGCATCCGTAGGCTCCTGTGCTGATCCATGCGCATCCCCGCGTCACGCGGCCCGCACGCAACTGGCCACGCTTTGCTTATGGAGGCCCCACAGGGCCGGAGACACCCTCGCGCGTCTCCGACAAAGGCAGGCACATGCCGCCGCGGGTCAACACGGACCCCGCGGGGACGCCCATCGGGGGCAGGATTACATTAATGGCTTTATTATAGAGGGGAGTCGCACAGGATTCAAACTGAAATCACGGAGTGGGAACGCTCGCGAAGGCCGCCGCCACAAGTCTGGCATGGCCGGACCCCGGGACGTGCAGATCGCGATGAAGCTCATGGCAGACCTGGCCACCGCGAAAATGAGGCTGCCTCTGGGGCGGATGGGTGAAGCTGGCCCAGTGCCCTGGCACGCGGTGCTATGAGGCCGAGGGCAGGGAGGGAGTGGAGCGGATGGGTTGCCCCGTAGCCAGAGCGCGGCCAGCCGCGTAGGCGTCGGCGAGCGCCGTGGGGTGCTTCTGGATGTCGCCCCGCGCGTCAATGTGCTTGTAGCACAGCTCGCCAGCCCACTCGAATTCGAGGACGTTGAAGAGAGCCTTCATTGTGCGGCGGGGGCCGTCGAACATCCAGCGCTTGTCGAAGCCGCAGCAGGCGAGCCAGAGGCCCCTGCGCCCCAGGCGAGGCGGGTCGAAAAGGGGCTTCCTCATGACGTACTTGAGCGACCAGAAGCACTGGCAGCGATCAATGAGCACCTTGGCCTGGGCGGAGACGGCGGCGAAGAAGATCGGCGTGGCGAAGATCAGGTGGTCCGTGGCGAGGAGCTTCTCGTGGACGGCCAGGGCGTTGTCCTGCACCACACAATGGCCCGTCGTCTGGCAGCGGTCGCACTCGATGCAGGGTCGCATCCGCAGGGAGCGCGCCGCCAGGAACTCCGTCGCGGCCCCGGTGTCCGCCGCCCCGCGCAGCGCCTCCCGGAGGAGCGTGTCGGTGTTGCCCCCCTTGCGGGGGCTGCCCGCGATGCCCAGGATGCGGATGGTGGCCACAGGAAACTCCCTGGAACCGGCTCCACGCCGCCCGTGGCGGCTCCCGGCGGGCAGCAATTTTGCAGTGGCGCCCTGCCGCAGGTTATGCTATCATACCGCCCGATGCCGGGCAAGGGACGCAACCGGCCGACTTGTAAGTCGCCGTGCGCCGACCCAGGAACGCGCACCACGAGGAGTTCGCAATGGCAGAGGCAGATGCCCTTCAGTACGCGATCCAGTTGGAGCGCGACGGCTTGGCCTTCTACACCGAGGCCGCCGCGAAGACGAAGAACCCTCTCGGCAAGCGGATGTTCGAGGGGTTGGCGGCCGACGAGCGGCGGCACGAGGCCGTGCTCGTGGGGATCGCCCAGAAGATGCATGTGCCACTCGAGGGCGACATGCCCAAGCGACGCCTCGTGACGCTGTTCGCGGAACTTGGGCCTGCCCTGAAGACTGAGCTTGGCGCCGACGCGAGCGACACCAAAGCCGTCGAGAAGGCCCTGGAGATGGAGAAGGCAGCCATCGTGCTCTACGAGAAGCAGGCGAAGGCCGCCCAGGATGCCAGGACTCGCGCCCTTTACGAACGCCTCGTGAGCGAAGAACACCAGCACGCCGACATCCTCCAGAACTGCCTGGCCTACCTGAACCGGACGGGCCAGTGGTTCCTCTGGGAGGAGAAGGCGCTGCTCGACTAGCCCCCGTTGTGCGGGGCGGCGAGTGTGCGGGCCGCGGCACGCCCCGCGCGCAGAAACGCCAAGCGGAACATCCGCCGGCCCGCCGGTGAATGCACTGGAAATTGCGCTTGACAGGCCGGTGCAGCAATGTATAATCGCAACAGACCAGACGGTTTAGGCGTCGGACCGCGCTGACCGTCCAGATGGCGGCGGGGCGCCCAGGAGCGCGAACCTTGGCTCAGAAGATCGCCTGGGGCATTGATATTGGGGAATCCGCTGTCAAGGCGGTGAAGGTCCGCAGAGCCGGCGACACGGTGATCGTGCAGGAGTACCACACGGTCGCGTGCGAATCGCGGGCGGGGGAGGCTCAGGCGGCGGACAGGGAGTTCCGGGTCCGCAACGCACTCACCGAACTCCAGTACCAGGCCGACCTCAAGAGTGCGGCGACGGCGGTCTCGCTCCCGGGGCGCGATGTGTTCCCCCGCTTTATCCCGTTGCCCCCCGTCGAGAAGAAGCGCATCCCCGAGATCGTGCGCTACGAGGCCCGCACCCAGATGCCCTTCCCGATCGAGGAGGTCATCTGGGACTACCAGCCGATCTCGGGCATGGACGCGCCCGGCGAGGAGGTCGAGGTGGCCTTCTTCGCCGTGCGCAAGGCCACGGCCTACAGCTTCCTCACCAACCTGCGGCTGGCCCACGTGGTCCCCAACCTCGTGGAGATCACGCCCCTCGCCCTCTTCAACTTCCTCGCCTACGACCGCACGCTCGAGAGCGGCACCGTGGTCATTGACGTGGGGGCGGCCAACACCGACCTGGTGATTGTGGACGGCGAGCGCTTCTGGACCCGCAGCGTGGCCATCTCGGGCAACGACATCTCGCGCGCTCTCCAGGAGAAGTACCAGATCTCCTTTGAGGAGGCCGAAAACCTCAAGCGCAAGGCGGCCGGCTCGAAGCAGGCCGAGAAGATCTTCGGCGCCATGCGGCCCATCGTGGACGACCTGATCGGCGAAATCCAACGCTCGATCGGTTACTACAAGGCCCAGGCGCGCAATGTCCGCATCGAGCGCGTCGTCCTCCTCGGCAACTCCTTCAAGCTCCCGCAACTGGTGGACTACTTCCGCAAGAACCTCGACTACGAAGTCAGCGTGCTCGACCGGCTGAACCGCGTGCGGGTGGCCAGCGGGCTGGACTCGGAGAAGTTCGAGGCCGAGCTGCCCAGCTACGCGGTGGCCCTGGGGCTGGGCATCCAGGCCCTTGGCCTCGGCCGGGTCAACATAGACCTGATGCCGCGCGACCTCGTGCGCGAGCGCCTGCTGCGCGCGAAGATCCCCTACGCCGCCGTGGCGCTCGTGCTCCTGGCCATGCCGCTCCTGGTCGGCTACCAGTCGGCTTCCCGCGAAGTGGCCCGGTGCAATGACGAGATCAGCCCAATCGAGCAGGAGACCAAGCGGTACCAGGACCTCCTGGCCAAGGAGCAGGAAGCCGCGGATCTCGGCCGACTCGCAACCGACCTGAACATGCTGACGACCCTGGGCCCGGGGCGCAGCGAGTGGGCGGAGTTCGTCAGTGACCTCAACCAGGCCGTGAACCGCCTGGAGCGCGAGCCGTTCCGCCTGAACAGCGTGCGCCAGATCTCCGCGACCGAGGCCGCGGGCATGGCCACCGCCACGTCGGACAGCCTGGGAAAGGTGGGCGGACGCGTGATTGACGAGAAGTCCATTGACTATCTCACAATCGAGGTCCGCTTCGAGAAAGATACCGCCTTCACCGCCGACGATGTGCGGCGGCTCCGCGCCCTGCTCGAGGAGCAGCGCCCGCGCGTGATCGCGGTCGAGGGACGCCAGCAGGAAGAGCGCGCCGAGGTGGCCGAGCGTCGGCGAGGCGGCGAGACCGCGGCCACGGGCGCGGCCAGCCGCCCGGCCGCCTCGGGCTGGTCCTACACCTTCTGGGTGACATACCGGTCGCGCCCGGGTGCGCTGCAAGGCGGTTCCCAGACGCCCACGGCGCCCAAGGCCGCGCCCCAGGCGCCGCCGCCGAAGCGGCCCGTGAAGCGGCCCGCCAAGAGGGCCGACGACCTGAAGCGGATCGACTGAGCGTGCGGCCCCAGGCTCCTCGCGAGCCCCCGGCTGCCGAATGGCGAGGAAGGGCGACGAATGGGCCTGATTCGCAAATACTACGCCTGGATCATCATCGGCGTCGTGCTCCTCGTGGAACTCGGCGCCATGTTCTTCGTCTGGAGCAAGCAGAGCGAGGCAAAGGCGGCGCGCGACCACCTGGAGGAGCGCCGCAACACCCGCGATGACCTCAAGCGCAAGACGGTGGGAGTGGATGAGCGAATCAAGATCCACAACGAGCGCAAGGCATTGGTCCAGCGCGACCTCGGCGACTGCGCTCTCTTCCTCTGGCACCAGGGCCAGGCCATCGAGGACCTCTTCGAAGACAAGGCTCTCGCCGCCTACGAGGTCTATCCCTGGCAGGCTCCCCGCAGCTTCGACGTATTCAAGGTGGAGTACCAGGGCGTCTACAATCGCGAGGTTGCCAAGCTCGAACCCCTGTTCGAAAAGGTCGGCACGGACCCCGGGGCGCTCGGCCTTGCCGACGCGGCCGGCTTTGCACAGGCTACCGTGCAGATTGGCGACATCTACGCACTCCAGAAGGAGTGGTGGGTCAAGCGAGAACTCGTAGAGATCCTCGGCGCATCGAACGCGGTCCTTCAGAGCATCACCTACGGCGTCGCTGCGACTCCCGCCTCGGTGCGACGCGGCCCGCCGGTGCCTGCCGGCACCCCCGTGCGGGGGCCCGCCGTGCTGGCGGAGCCGATTCCCATCCAGATGGCTTTTGCTTGCGACTATGCGCACCTCGGCGAGGTGCTGGATGCCTTGCTGCGATCCCGGCTATGCCTGAGGATCACGGCGATCCAGAGCGTCGTCCGGACCGTGGTGGCCGAGCGTACGGCTCCTGCCCCCACCCCCGGCGCCAAGGAGCCCGGGCCAAAGGCCAAAGAGAAGGAGAAGGAAAAGGAAAAGGAGAAGGAGGCTGACGAGGCCGCGATGGCCGCCGCGAGCGCGGCGGACCGCCGGCAGTTCGTGGCCGTGACCATGACAGGGGAGATCCCCGACATCAACATCGAAGTGCAGGAAGTCGCCTTCCCGAAGGCCGTGTTCGGCGAGAGGCCGAAAGTCCTGGGATGGCTCGACCGGCAACTGAAGCTGCTCGAAATGCGCATCAAGCGATTCAGCACAGAGGAAGCGGCTGCCGCCGGCGGCAGTCGGCCCGAGATGGGGGTGGCCTGGATCACCCGCGAGTTGCAGAAGGCCGAGAAGGCGGCGGCCGCCGAACCAGGCAAGCCTCTGGTTGTCGAGGACGAGTTGACGATTAAACGCGAGTACATCTTCGCGGACCTCAAGGCCGCCGCGGAATGGCTGTCGCACCGGTATGATTTCGAACTGGCCCGCCTCGAAGCCGAGCAGGAGCTCTGGCGGCGCGTGCGCAAGGTTGTCGCGGCCGGCAAAGGCGACGAGAAGACGCGCCTGGGCGTCCTGGATGCCCCCGACGCGGTGGTGGTGACGTTCCGGCCGCTGGACCAGTTCGACGCGAACCAGATGTTCACCATCCACTTCGATGCAGGCGCGCAAGCGAAGCTGGGCATCGTCGTGGTCAAGCCGCAGGAGAGCCGCGAAGGCGTCAAGCGGGCCGCGGTGACCCGGTAGCTGAAGCCCTGCCGCCGCGCGCTTCCCCCGAAGTGCGGCGGCCGGCATCCCCTGAATGAGGGGCCTCGGATGGATATGGCAGGAATCAAGAGCTTCCTCTTCCGCCACGTCGAGAAGATCGTGCTGGCGGTCGTGGTGGTTTGGGTGTCCTATCAGGTCTACTCGTCGCTTTTCCGCGCGGAGCTCGTGCAGCCCCCGCCGGTGGGCCCCGGGGGGGCGGGGGGGGCGAAGCCCGGAACCGCCACGGAGGACTGGTTCCGCCGGACGGCGGGCCCCTTCGTGGTCATCCCGCACATCGAGGATGCCAGGTACAACTGGTTCTATCCGCCCGCCACTCGGTGGCTGCGCCGCGTGGAGCTCGAGGAGGAGAAGAAGCCTGTCGAACGCCGCTCCGTGCGCGGGCGGGTTCTCGGCACCGCCCTCATCACGCCTCTGGCAGAGGATGACCGCAAGGACCTCGGGATCCTCGCGCCACCCGAGACTCTCACGGAGCCTTGTGAGGTGGAGGTCGAGGTCGAACGTGGCGCCGCCGGCAGCCCTCAGGGCGACACGCTCGTCTTCCAAGGCAAGAAGCCCGGCTACTGGGTCAGGGTGATGTTCACCCTCGAGAATCAGGACCGAGTGTGCGTGGCCGTCATGATGTCGAGGCTGGGCGAGACCCAGACTACTGAACTCGCGCGCGCGACGATCCTCGACGTGAAAGAGGAGCCGCTCAGCACTGTCCAGATCCGCTTCACAGCGCCCGAGGGCTCCATCAAGTCCAAAGACGGCAAGAGCGTGGTGACATTCATCGAGCCGACCTACTATGAGATCCTAAGAAAAGGTGAACAAGACGCGAAAGAGATCAGCGTCGGCAGAGTAGAGGGCCGCGTGGCCAAGGCGGCAGAACCCGGCATCCCTGCGGCGCCTGCGCCAGCCCCGAAGGCCGCGCCCACTGGCTTCCCCGGAGCGAAGGCCGCCCCGCCGAAGAAGGAGGTGGCCCCTCCGACAAAGGGCGGGCCTCCGCAGGAGCCGGGCGTCCTGGCCTTCTCTGACCACGATGTGGAGGCCGAAACGACCTACACCTATCGGGTCCGCAGCGTCCTCGTCTCCAAGGAGGAGGGCGATCAGACCCGATCGGTGGATGGCGAGGCCAAGACTTATAGGACCAAGGAGCGCTTCAGCTTCGCGTACACCGGTGGCGATGCGCTGCGGGCCAACATCATTGTGTTGATCGGTCCCAAGGACAAGCCGTTGGGCGGGAAGCTATTCGAGCGTATCCCCATCGGCGGCTGGATAGGCGATGTGCCCAAGGAGCTTCGCACCACGGCCCAGTCCTCGGAGACTGAGGACGCGCCTGCGGCTGAGGACGCTCCGCCACCCCCGCGCGAACGCGACGACAGCCCCGCCTCGCGCTATGTCACGCGCTACAGGCTGGTGGACATCGAGCAGGGGGTCCTGCGCCTCGTTGACTACACGATTCGGGTTCCCGGGAAAGACGCATTCGGGCGTCCCCAGTTCAAGGAAATCATGGCCTACCGCGAGACCTATGACCGTCGCGTGATCATCTGCGACACCAAGAAGAACCGCCTCCACTACCTGTGGCTGGACACTAAGGCGGTGGTCCCTGCCGCCCCTGGGCAGGGCAAATAGAGGAGCGCCTTGGGTGCGCCGCCGGGCCGCTTCGGCTAAGCGCAAGACATGATTGACGTTCCGCCATCTACCGGATAGAATACCAGCCGCCTCGACCAGAGCCGTGCCGAGGCGGTCGTTGCGGGGTGAGCCTCGCGCGAACGCGGGTTGAACAACGAAAGGAGCTCGGGCGTGACGACGCCGAAACCTCTCTCCTCAATGCCCAGCACCGCGGCGCTGGCCAGGGTGTGCGGAACCAGCGCCCTGGTTGTCCTGCTCATCGTGGCAGCCTTGGCCGCGGTGGCCCCGCGCGCGCGCGGCGAAGGGGCGGGCGACCCGGCTAGCGTCCTCGAAAGCCTGCGCGAGAAGCGCAAGCTTCAGGAGGAGGAGCAGCAGCGCGAGTTCCAGCGCCTCCTCGAGGAGGGCAAAGGGCTCCTCGCCCAGCATGCCTACGGCCAGGCCAAGCAGGTGCTCGCTCGCGCCGCGAAGCTGCGGCCCGGCGACGAGGAGTGCGCGCGTCTGACGGCGCAGGCCGAGGCCGGCAGTCCCGTCGCCTCCTCCGAGCAACTGCTCGAGCGCATGAAGACCGACCAACAGACCAAGAGCGCCATGCTCCAGGTGCAGTTGGGCGCCAGCCTCTTCGAGGCCGAGAAGGCACTGAAGGCCGGCGACCACGCCCGCGCCCGCGAGCATGCCGAGCGGGTGCTCGATAGCGTCGCCTACGTCAGCGAGGTTGACCGTGCGGCCAAGCTCCGCGCGCAGGCAGAAGCCATCCTGGCCAGCGCACGCGTCGCCGGTGACAAGGCCCAGACCGCCGAACTCCAGGGAGCGCTGGCCGCGCACAGAGAGCGCGCCGCGCACGACAGGGACGCCTCCCTGCTCGCCCTCAACCGCCAGGGCTGGCAGCATCTTGACAAGGGCGACGCCAACGCGGCTCTCGCTGTGGCCGAGGACATGCTCCGGCTCGAGCCGGGCAATCGCCGGGGCATCTACCTTCGTCAGGAAGCCCAGCGGGTGTTGGACGGGCGCCGCAACCCTGAAGCTCTCGCCGCCGAGCGCAAGGACGCCAGCCGCAAGATTCTCGTGGACCAGATGAACGAGGAGATGACGGTCCCCAGCAAGGACGACCGAGCCCGCATCGTGCTCCCCGGCAAGAGCCAGGCGAAGGACTATGCGGCGCGTCCTGGCGAGAAGGCACGCGAGCCATGGGAAGAGCAGCTCCGAACCAAGCTGCGCCAGCCCGTTGACGTGGACTTCCGCAACACCACGATAGCCGAGGCGTGCCGCTACCTCTCGCAGGCGGCCGACTGCCCCATGGTGGTTGACCCCTCGGTGGCACAGGACACCAAGCGCCTCACCCTCCCCACGATGACCATCAGCCTCGAGCATGCCCTGCGCTGGCTGTGCCGCTTTGGCAAGGCCACCTACACCCTCCGCGACCACGCCATCCTGGTCACCACCCGCGGCGGCGTGCTCGACCAGCCGGTGACCCAGGACTATGATGTCAGCAGCCTGCTCATTCCCAACCGCTCCATCCGCACGACGTTCAACGGACCCTCCCAGACCGACGAGCAGGCCTGGGTCACGAAGGAACTCCTCGGAAAAGCCTCTGGGCAGGCCCCTCGCGCCGAGGAAGGCCGCCCCGTGCCCGAGGACGCGTTGGGCGAGGCGTGGGTCCAATTCATCCGAAGCACCGTGGCGCCAGAGACCTGGGATGAGCCGGCCAAGGAGGGCGCGGTTCTCCAGGCCCAGCAGCCTTATACCATCAGCTACCGCAACGGCCGCATCGTCGTCGTCCACACCCCCGAGGTGCAGGAGCAGATTGGCAACCTCCTTGACGACTTCCGCCGCGCCCGGAACCTTCAGGTCCACATCTTCGCCCGCTTCCTGGTGGTGCAGACCGACTTCCTGGAGCGGATGGACCTCGACTTCACAGGACCGAACTTCGACCTGGCATCCAACGACCTCAGCCTGGCGCCAGGCGCATTGACCCCTGCGGAGGTCAACAACACATATGGATTCGTGAGCGAGCCTGGCGATCCGTGGCAGGCAGGCGTCAACCCGCCACGCCGCTCGACCATTGGCTACCTGTACAACGACTCCCAGGTGAGCGTCGGCGGCGAAGGCGAACTGAGCGCCTCGGGGCCCCTCCAGATCCGCTGGGCGCACACCGGCAGCAACACCGTCAACGCGATCCTTCAGGCCGTTGTCAAGCGGCGCAAAGGCACGATCCTGGCGGCCCCCCGCCTCACGTGCTTCAACACCCAGCGCGCCAACTTCCAAGCCATTACCAACTACAACTATGTGCGCTCCGTCTCATCCGACGGCGAGCCCGAGATCGGGAACGTGCCCGATGGCATCATCTTCGACGTCCAGCCCTTCGTGAGCACTGACCGTCGCTACATCACACTCGTGCTCCAGCCGCAGATGCGCACGCTGCGCAACCGCAGCAGCCTCCAATCCACAGGCTTCGGCTATGCCATCGGGCCCGTCGTGCAGCGCAACGTGAACCTGCCAGACACCGAGCTCCGCAGCGTGGCCACCACCATCAGCGTTCCGGACGGCGGCACGATGCTTGTGGGCGGGCTCTCGACGGTCCGCGAGCGCGCCGGCGAAGCGAACGTGCCCATCATCAACAAGATGCCGCTCCTGCGATACATCTTCCGTGAGTGGACGCAGTTCGACAGCCGGCAGAGCCTCATCATCCTGGTCACCGCCGAGATCGTGCCGGATGTTTTTGAGGAATAAACCTGCACAGTCAGCGACCCCCGGCGGGGAAGCGCGTGCTGCTCGTAAGCAAAGGAGGCGCTTTGTGAGATCGCCTGAGCTCCGTACCCCTCGTCCCGCGGCGCCCTTTGGGCCCATGCGGCGTGGCACAGTCTCCTTCCTCCTTCTGACCGCCGCGCTGTGCGCCGCAGCAGGGTTGTTGCCGGTGCCCGTGACGGCCGAAGAGGGCGGCGCCGCGCCCAACGTCGAACAGGGCGATGCCGCGCGCGAGGCCGAAGTCGCCCGCCAACAGCGCTTGCACGAAGCCGAGGTGCTGGCCGTGCGCGGACGCAAACTCGTGGCCGCCAGGGCGTTTGCCGAGGCACGGGACGCCCTTCGCGAGGCCGTGCGGCTGAACCCCGACGATGCCGCATCGCGCAAGCTGCTCTCCCAGGCCGAGGCCGCCCTGGGCACGCCCAGCAGCGAAGACGTGCTCGCCCAAACCCGCGAGCGCCACGGCTTCAAGGCTCAGGTCCTTCGCCAGCAGATACAGTTGGACCTCTTCGAGGCTGAGAAGGCCCTGAAAGCCGAGGAGTATGCCCAGGCTGTCCAGCTTGCCGAACGGGCGCTCAGCGCGGTGGCCCAGGTGGACGATGCGGCAAGCGCCGCTGAACTCAGGGCGCGAGCCGAGGCCCTTGTCACGGACGCCCGCAGCGCAGGTTCGAACACCGCTGCGGCCAAACGCCAGTCGGAACTCGACAAGGCGAAGGCGCGCGTAGCCGCCGAGCGGACGCGGCGGGCGCGCGACGAGGCCGAGGGCCTGCGCGCCTTGCGCGAGCAAGCCACAAGGCATCTCGAGGCCAGAGACTATGATAAGGCCCTCACCCTGACCGATGAGGCGCTGCGAAGCGCCCCTGGCGATCGCGATATCCAGCAGTTGCGCGAGAGGATTCTCGCGGCCAAAGCCGCTGCGATCGGGCCGCGCAGCAAGAGCCGCGAGCGTCGCGACAACGAGAGCGATCTCATGGCCGACATTGACCGCGAGATGACCCCCCTCAAGCCCAACGTCGTGGTCGCCGCCGACCCGACGCGCGCCAAGTCGCGCTTCGTGACCGGCCCGAAGGAGCGCTGGGAACTCGAGTTGCGCTCGAAGCTGGCCAACCCCGTGACCCTGGAATTCCGAGAGACGCCGCTGGCCCAGGCCATCGAGCAGCTCGGCGCGGTGGGCGGCGTGAATATCGTCGTTGACCCCGGCGCCCTGTTGCCGAACACGGCGGTGACCATCCCGCGCGCCCAGATGCCCCTTGAGAGCATGATCCGCTGGGTGGCCCGTTTCGGCAAACTCCAGTACTGCCTGCGCGACGGAGCCGTCTTTCTCACCGGGCGCGTCGGCACCCTTGACGAGCCCACCACGAAGATGTATGACATCGCCACGCTGCTCACCGCCCCCACGACCTCCGAGCCTGTCCGGTCGCCGGGCCCCGTGGAGCCCGGGCCCCGCGTCGAGCAGGTCGTGGAGGCCGTGCGGCCCGACCCCGAGCTCATCGGCAACGGCTGGGTCCGGTTCATCAAGGCCAGCGTTGCCCCGGAGACCTGGGAGCGCGGGGACACCCTCCAGGGCAGGCCGCAGTACACCATCCAGTACCGGAACGGTCGGATCGTGGTCGTCCACACCCCGGAGGTCCAGAAGCAGATCGAGGATCTCCTCAACGACTTCCGCAAGGCGCGCAGCCTCCAGGTGCACATGCTCGGCCGGTTCATCACCATCGAGCGCAAGTTCCTCGATTCGCTGAACATCTCGTTCACGTACGACAGCGGCACCACGCAGCTCCAGCGGGATGGGACAGGTGACCTGTTCGTGGGCGGCCTGAGTCCTGCCACAGAGGTGCCGGCCCTGGCCGAGTTCGACAACTATGCGGCCGTCGGCGGCCTGGCCCTGCGGTACTCGCTGGTGGACGAGGACACGCTGGTGCTCCTACTGCGCGCGGTCGCCAACGAGGGCAAGGGCACGGTGCTGGAGGCCCCGCGGCTCACCTGCTACAACACCCAGCGGGCCAACATCCAGGTCCTGCGCAACCGCAACTACATCCGCCGTGTGAGCTCCGACTACATTCCGGAAATCGGCAACATCCCCGAGGGCACGATCTTCGACATCCAGCCGTTCGTCAGCGCCGATCGCCGCTACATCACCCTGGTGTGCCAGCCCCAGATGCGCACGTTCGTCGGCTTCACCACGATGACATTCGCCCGCGAAGTGATCGAGGTTGCCCAGGACCTCTTCACGTTTGTGGACTTCACGATCCAACTGCCGACCACGACCCTGAGGTCCATCGGCACCACCGTCACGGTGCCCAATGGCGGGACCATCATCATGGGCGGCTTCACCAATGTCCAGGAGTACACCGGCAACGCCACCGTGCCGTTCATCGAAGGGATTCCCGTCCTGCGGCACCTCATGCGCGGGCGCGATCACATCGAGGGCCGCCGATCCCTCATCATGCTGATCACGGCTGAGACGGTAGAAGACATCTTCGAAGAGTGAGCGCGGCGTCAGGGGTGGGAGGAGTGCCGGTACGCCCGTGACGTGGCGCGATAGTGGCCCCGTTCCCGCCACGCGGGCGACCGGTGAGTCGGAGTTGCCCATTTTCCAGGGGCCGCGGGATCCGTATTGGACTGATCGCGAGGCGCTCCACGATGACATCTCGCCCGGCGCGAATAGCAGGCTTGGCCACGGCAGCGGTGCTGGCCGTGGCATGCGCGGCACAGGGTGGCAGCGTCACCTGGAAGCGACATCTC
>ERZ795050.82-NODE-82-length-133584-cov-6.415056_pt1 | contig 133584 bp, 120 predicted proteins | sample MGYA00375134_ERZ795050 | MGnify/ENA primary metagenome ERZ795050 (study PRJEB30179, sample SAMN05720221) | activated sludge metagenome | isolation source: Anaerobic digester | place: Japan | collected 2015-05-26 ... | reverse complement strand
TAATTCCAATTTTTTTTAATCTTGTAGTTGCCATATTATTTTTTAGTTAATTTATAAAAAATGAGCATAAAAATTGTTGCTAAAAATCCTATTCCAGAAACATACAGAAATATAATTTTGGGATTTGATACAAATTTAATACTTTCATATATATAGCCGCCCAAAGTTCCACCAAACAGCCAGCCTATAGCAATAGGTAAAAATGCAAAACCTTGATAGAGACCTATTTGACCTTTTGGAGCAATATTGGCTATATATTCATAATATTTAGGTGCTTGTATTTGTTCTCCAATTGAATGGAAAAATAACATTAAAACTATTGTTAAAAGTGATGGACTAAAAAATACAATAGACCAGCTTAAACTTGATAATAAAAACCCCAAAATAATAGCTTTTTCTGCTGAAAGTTTCGTTGTAAAATATGATATCACTAATTGCAATAATATGATTGTTATTGGTCCTACTGATGTTATTAGATCAAATGGAGCATTAATGTCTATAAAATCCCTTATATAATAGGGAATAATTATAAAAATTTGCCAAAACATTATCCAAAATAATGAAAAAATCAAAAGAAAAACAAGAAATTTTATATTCATGATGACTTTTATGAAATTATCAATAATAATTTTAATACTATTATTGTTTGCATAAGTTATTGGATTTTCATAGAAAAACATTGTTGAAAAAAACATTAATAAACAACTTATACCAGAAACTAAAAATACCGTATGAATTCCAAGAGCGTTTCTAAATAAATAAGCTAAAATTGGTCCTAAAGCACCTCCAATGTTTACAAGCCAATAATAAATTGAATATCCTAAGGTTTTTGACTTTTCAGTTGTGGTATAATTAACAGTTCCTAAAACAGAAGGTTTTATAAAAGAACCTCCAATTGCAGTAAAAATTAGAATTAAAAGTATGATAAAATATAAATTATTAGATGTCGAAATATTTGAAACTAATCCTAAGGAACTATATCCCAACCCTAAAACTAAAAAAGCAAAAAGAAATGATTTTTTAAAACCAATTTTATCAATTATTGCTCCTGCAAATATAGGTAATCCATAAAGCAATCCTCCGAAAATGGAGCTTAAACTTCCTGCTAGTCCCTCATTAAACTTTAAATAATCCCTCAAATAAACACTTAAAACAGCTGCTTGACCATAATAAGCTATTCTTTCAAATAACTCCATTATATTAGCAACCCAAAAAGATCTTTTGAAATTTTCTTTAAGAAATTGTATTACTCTGGTAAACAAATTTTAAACTCCGTTTTATTATTATTATATTTAAACTTTAAATTTATAAGTTTTTTTCCATTATAACAATAGAAATTTTTATTTTAATGAAGAAAAAATTAATTTTTATATTTCTAGATGGCGTTGGATTTGTAAAAAAAAGCTTAAATACAAATAATTTCCCATATTCTTTATTAAAAAAATTAAACAATACAAATGTACAATACAATGTTTGGGGAGTAGATGCAAATTTAAATGTTGAAGGAATACCACAAAGTGGTACTGGACAAGTCTCACTCTTATGTGGAATAAATGCAGCTAAATCTATTGGTAAACATTATGGACCTTTTGCACATCCAGAGCATTTTGAAATTATAAAAAATGAAAATTTATTTAAAGAATTAAATTGCAAAAATATAAATTCTTATTTTATTAATGCATATCCTGATAAATACTTTCAATTAACTCAAAACGGAAAATATCAAGGAGTTTTTGCAAAAGCTTTTTATTTAACATTTCAAAAACTTAATACATATTTAAATTTGTTAAATAAAGAGGCTATTAGTGGAGATATAACTAATTTAAGATGGAAAAAAATGGGATATGATATTGAAATTATTAACCCAACTACAGGAGCAGATATAATATTAAAATTATTAACTACTTATGATTTAGTAAGTTATGAATATTTTTTTACTGATTATATAGGGCATAATAGAATTACTGGCGAAGATAAAGAAAATTTACTGAATGACCTTGAAACTTTCATATTGCATTTAATAAAAAAAATAGAAAATAGTAACAATACAACATTGTTAATATGTTCTGACCATGGGAATATTGAAGAAATTACCCATAAAAATCATACCCATAATCCTGTATTTTTTTTATCGGCAGGGTATCAAAAAGATTTTTTTATTACAATTTCAACTTTATATGATACTAAAAATACAATTAAACAATATTTTGGAGTAAACAATGTCAAAAGTCAGAGTTAGACAACATGTAAATCCGTTTAGCCCACAATATCAAAAACAAATACCAGAACCTGATTGGAACAATTTGTTTGAAGATTTTAACAAACCATTACATATTGATTTGGGTTGTGCAAAAGGAAAGTTAATTTTACAACTTTCTCAAAACGATCCAAGTACTAACTATCTAGGAGTAGAGATCAGAAAACCGCTTGTAGATTATGCAAATGAATTTAAAAACAATTTGCAAATAAACAACTTAGCCTATCTTTTTGCAAATGTTACTGTTTCACCAAATACAGTTTTCAATAATAATACAAAGGATAAAGTTAGCTCAATAAGTATTTTATATCCAGATCCTTGCTTTAAAAAGAAACATCACAAAAGAAGAATGGTACAGGATAATTTAGTAAATGAAATTGCAAAATATACAAAATCAGGAACAAAAATTTATCTAGCTTCAGATATACTCGAAGTTATAGAAGATATGTTAGAAAAATTTCTGAAAAACGATAATTTTTGCAAAATGACAGAAGATTGGACAGATGATTTTCTACCAATTCAATCTGAAAGAGAAATTGCAACCTTAAATAAGGGATTACCTGTATATAGAATAATATTATCAAGAAAATAACATCAAAATAGAAACATTTAGCTAAATACTTATTAGTTTCTATTTCAATAGAATTATTTGTATAATTGATATTTTTCAATATATTTTATAACATCGTCAGAAGTCAAATATTTAATAGATTTATTTACTTGAATTCTTTTTCTTATATCAGTGGATGAAATTTCGATGTTAGGTGTATTTGGAAAATGAATAATTAAATCATCTGTAGGTTTATAGTTTGTATCAAAAGAAGAATTATTTCTTGTTAATACAATCATTTCACAATATTTCGAAAAATCGTTTATATCTTTCCATTTATTTAGAGTTAAATAACTATCATATCCTATTATAAAATAAATTTTTTCTTGGTATAAATTATAAAAGTATTTAATTGTATCAATACTGAATGAAATATCCGATTTAGATATTTCATAATTGCTTACTTCGAAATAAGGATTATCTTTTATAGATAATTTTATCATATTAAGTCTATGATTAGCATCTTCAAATTGATAATTTGTTTTTTTATGCGGGTTTATAAAGCAGGGAACAAAAATAATTTTTTTTAACTGATATTCTTCTCTTACAAAATTAGCAGTAATTAAATGTCCAATGTGGATTGGATTAAAACTGCCACCAAATAATGCTATATTCATTTTTGCAATTCTTTTAATTCAATAAATAGGTTAGTAAAATGCTCGTAGATGTGATCTGGACAATATTTTTTATTTTCTTTGGTTGTTAAAAATTGATATAATTTATTAATATCATTTTCATTGAAAAATAACTGTTGGTTATTGATAATTTCAATTTTTAAATTTGTAAGATTTAAATTTTGTATAATTATATCATATAAAACAGGTATTACAGAAACATTTTCAAAAATATCTTTAGTATAGGCATTAGTCATAAGAAAAGATATATATTCTTCATTTTTTCCCAATATAATTTGGTTTTCTTCATATTGTAATAGTTCGTTAAGTTTTTCTATTTCATCTTTTGAAATTCCAATAGTATTTGAAAATAAAATAAATTTCGAATTATTAGGATTATCTGAAACTATATTAACAATATCATTAAAATCATTGAAATCTCTATCTATATGGACATTGTATTTTGATAATTCTTCAATAAAATTATAATTTTTTGTAAATAGATGTATTGATACATTACATGAAGTTAACATATCTATATTATTTAATAATAGATAATTATGGAATTTTATAACTAATTCCTTAAAGGTATTTTCTTCTAAATAAAGAAATGGAATAACATCGATTAAATAAATTTCTTGCATAAAAAATAATTTTTTTATTAAATTGGAAATATAAAAAACTAATTTTAAAAATAAAAAAAAATATGAAATTAAGTATTATATTACAAGGAAGAAACGATAATTATTGTGGTAATTTTATTGAGAGATTACAACTTTCTATAAATCAACATATTAGAAATATTGTTAAAAGTAATACATTAAATAAAGTTGAAATAATCGTAAGTGATTGGGGAAGCGAAATACCTCTTTCAACAAAATTAGAAATTGATCCAAATTATTCTGATTTGGTAAGATTTATTTTTACACCATTATCAATATGCAAAAAATATGAAAAAGATTCACCGTATTCAATGCCACATGCTGTAAATGTAGCTATACGAAGAGCAAAAAGCGAATACATATTTTTCACAGATTCCGACGGTTTTCTGCCTTTTGAAACTTTCCAATTTATTTTAAGTTTGATTGATAATAATTATAACAAAATTCTTTTTTGCGAACGAAGAGATATTCCTAAATTAGTTTATGAAAATAAAACAGTTGAAGAAATAGAAAAAGTAATATCACTTTATAATTTTCAAATGTCACCATTGTTTAATGAAGATAATATTACTTTTCGTGGAACAGCTATTGGATACTTTGGCAAAAAAGAGATATTTTTTGAATTACGCGGTTTTGATGAAAATATGATTTATTGGGGTTATTTTGATTTAGATTTCTTTAAAAGAGTAAAATCATATTTTAATTTTGATATTTTGAGTAATTACAATAAAAAAATGTATCATTTAGAACATTTTAGTAATTTAAGTGCAAGAATTGAAAATAATAGTAGAAAATTTAACTCGCCAGTTGAGCCAAATTGCATTACAAGAAATAATGAATATTGGGGACTAGCAAATGAAATAATTTATGAATCAAAAGTTATCAAAAAAGGTGTTCCCCCAAAAGAACTTATAACACCTTATAAAGAATTTTACGAAAGTTTAAGCCTATATAATAATAACGAAGATGATAGAGTTATTAATATACTTAGAAAATTAGTTATTGATTATCCTACTTATTACGAAGCTATTTTGCTTTTAGCTAAAACATTAATTAGAAAAAAAGAATATCGGACAGCTAAAAGTTTACTAAAAATAGTTTATGATAATGATAAAACTCTAATAGAAGCTGAGGAATTATTAGACTCCTTAGACTAATAATTTTCCTTTTTCCATAATCTTTCTATCATCTAACCAAACATCTGGCTTAATTATCAATCCATCGAGATGAATTCCAATTCCCACATTTCCACCCATAGACTTATTATTACCTAGTGCAATATGAATTGTTCCTTTAACTTTTTCATCTTCAAGAATTTTGCCACTTAATTTTGCTTTATCATTTGTACCAATACCAAATTCTGCAATATTATAAGCATCTTTTCCAAAAGGTTTTAACATTTTTTGTAATTCTTTAGCTTGCTTGCCACCAGATATTTTAGTTACATAGCCATCTTTGATAGTTAATGTTATAGGTTCATCAAGCATACCAATAGAAGCAAAAGAACCATCGAATACAGCAATACCGTTTGCGGTGCCTTCAATAGGAGCAAGGTAAGCTTCGCCGGTTGGAAGATTTCCACTCTCACCTTTTGCATGAAATAATCCTTTACTTGCAAATGCTTTTCTACCATCTATACTAAAACTTAAATTTGTTCCCAGTTTAGTTTTAATTGTTACACTTTTATGTTGTTCCAAAATATTGCATAATTTTATTGTTTCTTCTGAAATTTTTTTATAATCAGCGTTCATTCCTCTAATCATTATATCTTCAGTTATACCTGGAAATGTTGCTATTCTAACTCCAATTTTAGATGCTTCAATTCTTGCTTGGGTATGAGTTAGGGATTTAGTAGTAGGGCAGAGAACTACATCAAATTTTTTCATAATATCTGCAACTACTTCAGGAGGTTCTTCGCCATTTACATTAGCAACAGGAATTTCTATTAATAGAGGTTTATAATTAGAATATTTTTTAGAGATTTCAAATAAGTGATAAGCAATATTACGAGTATTTTTGTCACATATAATTAGAATTTTTTCATCTTTTTGTAATCCCATACAGTCAACAATAGCAATTTGAGAGGCTTTTAATAATTTTTTATCAAGTTTCATATCTCACCTAAAATTTTATTTAAAAATTAAAATACAAAAAAAAATGTAATAAAAAAATACATTCTGCAAAAACATACACTTATTTTACAATATAGTTAAATATTAGTATAGTATTTAGTTGATAATCAATCAGATATAAATACATAATAAAACAAGATCATTAAATTTATGTTAAATCTAAGATTGTATTATAATTTTAAAAAAAATTTTATTATTTTTAATTCTTAAAACTTATTTTCGGGGCATAAAATGAAAAAATTCTTTTTTCTGGGAATATTTATCATATCAAACCTTTTAGCGAATAATATTGAAGTTTGTAACAGAATTTTATCAAATGTAAAAAATAAATATTATCCAGATGCAAGAACAAGTGTCTTTAACTATAATTTATCTGATACGAATAATATTGTTTTTATAAATATTGAAACAAATTCAAGAATTGGAATAAGTTCTCTGGAAGATTCATTGAAATACTATAAAATTGACTATAGATTAGATGTTATCGATCTACCACATAACAACTTAAATGGTAAACACTTTGCAGTAATTACTTTATCTGTAGTAAATGGAAGAGCAAAAACTGCTCATGCTTCTGAACTTGTTACACAAGGGCTATTAGGAACACCGTTAAAAGTATTGAAACAATCAGCTAATCAAGAATGGTATTATGTTCAATTTCCAGATAATTATTTGGCATGGATAGAAGATGAATCAATTGTTTTAATGGACAGCTTAGAATTTATCAAATGGGCTAAATTACCTAAAGTAATATTCTTACCAGAATATGGACATTGCTATGAAAAACCTACTACCAAAAGTGATTATGTTTCAGATCTTGTTGTTGGTAATATACTTAGTGTTATTGGTACAGAAAAGAATTTTATAAAAATAAAATTTCCTGATGAAAGAGAAGCTTATGTTAAAAAAGAAGATGTTATAACTCTTGATAATTGGTTGAAAAATATAAACTTAACAGCAGATAATTTAATTAAAACTGGCAAAAGATTTTTAGGGCAACCATACTTATGGGGAGGAACATCATCAAAAGCTCTTGACTGTAGTGGTTTTGTAAAAACTTGTTTTTATTTAAATGGTATCATTTTACAAAGAGATGCATCTCAGCAGGTTCTGTATGGACAACAAGTTGAAAATCTTAATGACATTTCTATTGATTATAAATATCTTCAACCCGGAGATTTACTATTTTGGGGTAACAAAAAAACAAATAGAATTACTCATGTAGGATTATATATCAATAATGGCAAATATATACATAGTTCCGGTAAAGTAAAAATTAATAGCTTTAATCCTAAAGATAAAAATCATTTGCAAAAATTAGTAAAAAGTTTTATAACAGCTAAAAGATATTTAGGTAATATTGGGCAAGAATGTATTGAAAAAATTGAAAATAACTGGCTTTATAAATATTACTTTGAAAAATAAAATCTGGGGGATTTATGCAAAGAAGGGAATTTTTTAAAAATACTTTGTTGATTGGAGCAGGTTTAACTCTACTTCCTAATTCACTAACTTTTGCAGCCAGTAAACTTACTAGTTCATCTAAAAAAATGGTATTAAGATATAAACCATATGATCTTGAACTTAAACACACTTTTACAATTGCAAAAAGTTCAAGAACTCATACTCCTGTTGTTCTAACAGAAATAGAATACGATGGAGTTATTGGCTATGGCGAAGCCTCAATGCCACCGTATTTAGGAGAATCTCAAGAATCTGTAATAAATTTTCTAAAAAAAGTTGATTTGTCAAAATATGAAAATCCTTTTGATTTAGAAACAATTCTTAGCGATATAGATAAGATTGAAAAGGGAAATAAAGCCGCTAAAGCTTCGATTGATATTGCATTACACGATCTTATTGGTAAATTACTAGATAAACCACTCTGGCAATTATTTGGATTTAATAAAAATACAACACCCAATACATCTTTTACTATTGGAATAGCGCCTACAGAAGAGGAAATTATACAAAAAACAAAAGAAGCATCTGAATTTAAAATTTTGAAAATTAAAATTGGAAAAGATGAAAATAATGATAGACTTATGGTTAATTCCATCAGAAAAGCAACAGATGTTCCATTTTGCGTTGATGTAAATGAAGGTTGGAAGGATAAAAATAAAGCTTTAGATATGATTCATTGGCTAAAAGAAAAAGGTTGTGTATTTGTTGAACAACCTATGCATAGAGATAAAATTGATGATATTGCATGGCTTACAGAAAATAGTCCTTTACCAATAATAGCTGATGAAGCTTTCCAAAGACTTGAAGATTTAAAAAAGTGTTATAAAGTCTATAGTGGAATTAATATTAAACTTATGAAAAGTACTGGTATAAGAGAGGCTTTAAAAATGCTATATACAGCTAAGTCATTGGATATGAAAGTAATGATTGGTTGTATGACAGAAACTAGTTGTGCAATTAGTGCTGCAGCACAGCTTTCACCACTATGCGATTGGGCAGATTTAGACGGTGCTTTATTAATTAAAAATGATGTTTACGATGGAATGAAAGTGATAGATGGAAAAGTTACCTTAAATAATTTACCTGGTATTGGTATTAAAAAATTATAATAATTATAAATCGGGGGATTTATGCGTTTAATAATTCAAGAAAATTACGAAAATGCTTCAAAATGGGCAGCATATTACATTACTCGAAAAATTTTAAAACTACAAAAGCTAAATCCTCAGAAAAAAGTTGTTTTAGGTTTGCCAACTGGTTCAACACCACTTGGTACTTATAAAAACTTAATAAAACTTTACCAAAAAGGTATTGTAAGTTTTAAAAATGTAATAACATTTAATATGGACGAATATGTAGGATTACCAGAAGAGCATCCTGAAAGTTATCACTCGTTTATGTGGAATAATTTTTTTAAACATATTGATATACCTAAAGAAAATGTAAACATACTTAATGGGAATGCAGCAGATTTAGAAAAAGAATGCGAAGAATACGAAAATAAAATTCAAAGTGTTGGTGGAATTGATTTATTTTTAGGCGGTGTAGGTCCAGATGGACATATAGCCTTTAATGAACCTGGTTCGTCATTAAGCTCACGGACAAGAATAAAAACATTAACTACAGATACAATTATCGCTAATTCCAGATTTTTTGATAATGACCCAAATAAAGTACCTAAACAAGCTCTTACAGTTGGAGTCAAAACTGTTACAGATGCCAGAGAAGTTTTAATAATTGTTACTGGTCACAATAAAGCAAGAGCTTTAAGGCACGCTATTGAAGAAGGTGTAAATCATATGTGGACAATTAGTGCATTACAATTACATCCAAAAGCAGTAATAGTATGTGATGATGCAGCAACAGAAGAATTAAGAGTTGGAACTGTTAAGTATTTTTTAAACATAGAAAAAGCTAATTTATCATCAGAAAGTTTATTGGAAGGCATTTAACAGCCTTCCCTTTTAATATTACAATATTCCGATAATGTGTATTATGTAAACTAACATATATAGGAGTAAAATTACAATGGCAAAGGAATATTGCCCCGAAATGCATACTGCAGAACATATTTTAAATCAAACTATGGTTCGAATGTTTAATAAAGGTAGATCTTTTTCAAATCATATTGAAAAGAAAAAATCTAAATGCGATTACAAAAATTTTGAAAGAAATTTAACACCCGAAGAAATACAACTTATCGAAAATAAAGTAAATGAAATTATCAATATGAATTTAAATGTTTATGAGGAATTTATAGAATATGATGCAGCTAATAAATTATATAATTTAGAAAGATTGCCGGACGATATATCTTCACAAGACAAAGTTAGAATTGTAAAAGTTGGTGATTATGATGCCTGCCCTTGCATAGGTGAACATGTTAAAAATACAAGTGAAATAGGTATGTTTAGAATTATATCTACAAACTTCGAGAATGGAATATTAAGAATAAGATTTAAAGTAGATTATAATAAAAATTAGTCGGAACGGCGGGATTTGAACCCGCGACCCCTACCACCCCAAGGTAGTGCGCTAGCCGGGCTGCGCCACGCTCCGTTTTCAATAAGCTATAACTTATTGTATATTTGAATTAGTATGTCTCTAATTCTTGTAAGCTTTTCTTTGTATTCTTTGGTTATTTCAACAGATGATTTACCACTTACTTTAGCTGCAAATTTATCTAGTTCACTAAAAAGATCTAATTGTTCTTTGTTTGTTTCCTTTTTTATAATAAATTGATTAGTTGTTTGTTTATTCTGAGAATTATCTTTATTCAAGATTATTTTAAGATGTTCTTTTGCGCCTTCAATAGTGTATTTTTCTTCTTTTAGCATTCGTTTAATATGCAAAATTATATCAATATCTTTTGCTGTAAATACTCTATTCCCTGCTCTATTTTTCATAGGTTTCAGGTCAGTAAACTCAGTTTCCCAGTATCTGATAACATGTTTTGGTATACCTGTAATTTGACTGACTTCACCGATGGTATAATAAAGTCTATTTATATTTAAATCTTTCATAAAAAAATTGTTTCTTTTATGCTAATTTACGAAATATCTTTAAGATATGCAAGTCTTTTAATAAAACAATTTAATCCGATTAAAATAACTTACTGTTTATCAATGAGTTTCAAGATATCACTTATATCATTTAATTCATAATATGCATCATGCTTTTCGGTGTTAAAGGTATCTCCATATTTTGCAAAAGCTGTTATCATACCAACATTTTTTGCTCCTATAATATCCCTTTCATTCCAATCGCCAACCATCAAAGTTTCTTCTGGTTTTGATCCTAATCTTGCTATAACTGTATGGAATGCAATAGGACTTGGTTTTCTTTCTTTTGTATCATCAAAGGTAACAACGACATCGAAATAGTGTTGAAATCCCATATAAGCTAATCTTAACCAAGCTTCTTTTGCAGGCGCATCTGATAAAATGGCTATTTTGATACCTCGTTTAATTAATTCAGTTATAGTTTTGTGGACATGAGGATATGGATTCAAAGCAGCTTCTCTTGCTTTTCGATAAGCCACTATTGCAGAAGCTAAATATTTGTATTCTACTCTACCTAAAACTTTTGTTAAAAATAAATCGAATACCTGTTGATATTCAATACCTTGTTCTCTGTAGATTTCATCAATAACTTCTTTTGCTTTTTCTGGTGTAATATTGAGGCCTGCATCAATCATTGCATATACTGCTGCCTCAATAGCATTTCTTTTCATTTTCATGAAATCTACTAATGTGTTATCGAGATCAAATATTATTGCTTTAATCATTTGGCAACCACTTTGCTAAGTTAATAATTGCTTGTACTGCTAAATAATAAGATTCTTTTTTTAACCCTGAAATTAGCCCATCACAGGCCGAAGCTGTTACTGAATGTTGCCTGTAATCTTCTCTTGCAAAAATATTTGAAAGATGTACTTCAATTTTGGGAATTGTGCAATCTAATAAAGCATCTTTGATAGCATAAGAATAATGGCTATAAGCACCTGGATTAATAATTAATGCATCAAATTCTTCGGGTGCTTTTTGAATTGTATTTATAATATCACCTTCAAAGTTTGATTGATAAAAAGTAAAATCAATATCCGCAAAAGAATTTGACAAATATTCTGCAATTTCATCTAAGGTATAAGAGCCATATAAATTTGGATCTCTTTTACCAAGCATATTTAAATTAGGACCGTTAATTATCAATATTTTCATCGATATGATCCTCTATAAATTGTTGTAATTGTGGACTTATGTATGTATTCTGGTCTATACCAATTTCTTTTATGGATCTTACTAAAGTTACGGCTTTTCTTTTCAAATCGAAATTTTTATTTATTACTATCAGTCTTGAATCTTTTAAAATGCAAAAACCACCTTTAAAATCACCTTTTTCAAATCTAACGGTTATACCATTCTCTTTTGCAATATTTTTAAGATCTTCGATAAATCCTTCTATTTGCTTATCTTTATAAACTGCCATTTGTATCAGTTTTTTTTACTAATGGTTTAAATATTGCCATATACAATAATACCATTCCAATTAAAAATTCACCAAAAATGAAATTTGGTATTTTATTAACAATTAATCTATAATAGTTGATGATATCTGTTATTCCATAATTTTGAAAATTTAATATCTTAAAATCAAATTGTGATAAATATAATTTAAAACCTGTCATGAAAACTAATATAATAAGACTAATAAACACCCAACCATTGTTTTTTATATTTATTCTAAAAATTATAATATACAATATAAAAAAGAATAAAGCAATGAAAAAAGCATAAACAGACAAAAATATTAGAGGCTCGATAAATTCAGTAAGATGTTTAATAAAAAAAACTATTTGAGAATCATTTGTATTTAAAAAAGCAGATTTTAATGGTAAATTATTTAATGGTTGAAAGAAATTGAAAACAACAAATGCTTTAAGAATTGTTGCTATTGACCAAAAACTTAAACTTATGATATAGATAAATAATAAAATGTTGGAAAAAATACTATTTCTTTTCATTTTTTAATCAATAATTGTTATTTAATTTTACAAATATAACAATTTTTTTTATATTTGTGAATAAAATTTTTTAGGGAATATGGAAATAACTATTTTACCATTAATTATATTGTTTTTTTCACTATTATTAAGTGGTTATTTTTCTTCAACTGAAATAGCTTTTGTTGTTAGTAATAAATTAAAAATCAAGCTTTTAGGTAAGAAAGAAGGTTTACTTGGAAAAGCTATATCTTATTTTACAAACTTTTCAAATTATTTCTTCTCTACAATATTAATTGGTAATAATCTTGTTAATATCTTATTCTCAACTTTTTTCTCTCTTATATTTAGTTATTACCTATCTGACTTTTGGATTTTAATAATATCCACTCTTTTAGTGTTACTTATAGGTGAAATTATACCTAAAATTGTTGCAAAAGAAATTCCTGATACTGTTTTAACTATCAATATCATACCATTATACTGGATTAACTATTTGATATACCCTGTTGTTATATTATTTGCCCGTCTTTCAGATTTATTTATAATTAATTCTAAATTTACAGAAGATAGTTTATTTGATAGTTTTAGTAAAAAAGATATCGAAATGATTGTTGAAGAAAGTAAGCAAGCAGGAATTGTTAATGAAAAAGAAAGTAATATCATTAGTAATATTCTTGAAATAAGTCAAACTCGCGTTGGAGAAATTGTTCGTCCAAGAACTGAAATAGTTGGTATAGAAATTAATCAATCAATTGATGATTTGTTAAATTTACACAAAGATACAGGTTATTCTAAATATCCTGTTTATGAAAAAAATTTAGATAATATTTTAGGTTATGTCCAAATTCTTGATTGCTTTAATAATCCTCAAACAATTAAAGAGATTTTAAGAGAAATTGTTTACATACCAGAATCTAAAAAAGTAACAGAAACCCTTAAAGATTTCACTACACAAAAAATTTCTATTGCTGTTGTAATAGATGAATTTGGTGGTACAGCAGGAATAATAACTCTGGAAGATATCGTTGAAGAGCTATTTGGTGAAATTAAAGATGAATATGATGACGATGAATATATATTAAAAGAAACCGCTAACAATTGTATTATCGCTAGCGGTAAAATTGAAATTGATTATTTTAATGAAAAATTCAAACATATTCAATTAAAGGAAGGTAATTACGAAACTATTTCTGGTTATATTACTTATCATACCGGAACAATTCCATCAAAAGATGAAATTATTACAATAAACAATCTCAGATTTCATATTTTAAAATCTGATGGAAAAAAAATTGAATTAGTTAAAATTGAAATTATTTCTTAATTACTTATGTCTTTTGATTAAACAATCAACAACTTCGGATAAATTAATTTCTGAAGCCTCTAACATAACAATTAAATGATACAATAAATCAGCTGTTTCATTAATAATTTCATTTTTATCTTCGTTTTTAACTGCTATAACAACTTCAACTGCTTCTTCGCCAACCTTTTGGATGATTTTATTCTTCCCTTTCGCAAAAAGTTTTGCCGTGTAAGATTCTTCAGGTTTTAATTTTTTTCTTTCATTTACGATATTTTGCAAATATGAAAGAAAATTAATGTTTTTAGGTTGAATATCAAAGCAAGAATATCTATTTAAATGACAAGTGTTACCATCTGGTTTTGCATAAATTAATAAAGTATCATTATCGCAATCTAATTTGATATCAACTAGATTTAAATAATTAGATGATGTTTCTCCTTTGGTCCACAATCTGTTTTTTGATCTGCTATAGAAAGTTACTTTTTTGGTTTCTAAAGTTTTATTTAGTGCGTCTTCGTTCATAAAGCCAACCATTAAAACATCATTGTAAATATAATGAATAACAATAGCAGGTACCAGACCATTTAATTTATTGAAATCAATATTTTTTAAGTTGATCATAATCTTACCAGAATTTTGTTAGTAAATAAAAATTGTTTTAAATCTTTAATTTCTATTTCATTGTAGTGAAATAAACTAGCAGCTAAACAAGCATCAACATTAGATTTTTGAAACGCTTCAAGGAAGTGTTCTTTTGTACCTGCTCCCCCAGATGCTATTAAAGGTAAGGGAACAAGTTCAGAAATATTTTTTAACAAATCTATTGGATAGCCGTTTTTTGTTCCGTCATGGTCCATAGAAGTTAAAAGTATTTCACCAGCACCAAGTTCATAAACTTTTTTACACCAATCTTCAGTAATTAATTCTGTTTCGATTTTTCCAGCATTAATAAAAACTTTGTTGGTTCCATTTACAAATTTTGAATCTATAGCCGCAACAACTGCTTGTGAACCAAATTTTCTGGCAGCTTCTGTTATAAGAGCTGGGTTTCTTACAATAGCGGAATTTAATGATACTTTATCAGCACCAGCCTCTAATAAATCATTTATATCTTGAATAGTTTTAATTCCGCCACCTACTGTAAAAGGAATTCTTAAATTTTTAGCAATATCTCTGACAAGTGATATAAGAGTTTTTCGGTTTTCATTAGTTGCTGTAATATCTAAAAAGACAAGTTCATCAATCCCTTGTTGCTCATATTTAATCGCAAATTCTACTGCATTGCCCACAGTTTTAAGACCTTCAAACTTAATACCTTTTACAACTTCCCCATTTTTGATATCCAAACAAGCTATAATTCTTTTAGCTAACAAGATTGTTCAACTCCTCTATTTTGATTTTATTATCAAGCAAAGATTTACCTAAAACGCAACCCCATATATTATTTTTATTCAATGCAATAACATCAGTAATATTAGATATACCTCCAGATGCAATAATTTGTATATTATTTTTGTAACTTTGTAATTTTTTATACAATTCAAAATTTGGTCCTTGCAACATTCCGTCTTTATTGATATCTGTACAAAGATATGATTTTATGCCATATTCAAAATATTTATCAATGTAATTCCAAATGGTAATATTAGTTTTTTCAATCCATCCTTTAATTACTATGATATCATTATCTACATCTGAAGCTAAAATAATTTGATTTAAAGTTAAAATTTGTAAAATATTTTCAAATTCAGTAGAATTAACAATTGGTAATGAACCTATGACATAATAATTTACACCTAAATCTTGCAAAAATTTAACAGTATCAGAATTTCTAATTCCTCCGCCAAATTGCAACTGAATATCATTAAAGTTTGCTTTGATGTTTTTTATTATATCACTAATGTAAATTTTGCCTTCCTTTGCACCTAATAAATCAACTAGATGAAGTCTTTTGAAGCCATTTCTATAATATTTTTCAACTAATTTAAGAATATCATAATCATAATATTCAACTTGGTTATAATCCCCTTTTCTGAGTCTTACAATTTTATTATTAAGTATGTCAATTGCTGGTATTATTTTCATAATTTTATAAAATTCCTGATAATTTGTTTGCCTATTTCCGATGATTTCTCGGGATGAAATTGAACTCCATAAAAATTATTTTTTTCAAAAGCACTGCAAAAGTCAAAGCTATAATTTGTTAATCCAGTTACATAATTATTGTTTTCAATATAATATGAATTAGCAAAATAAAAATAACTAGTATTTTCGATACTTTCAAATAACTTAGAAAATTTTATGAAATTTACTGTATTCCATCCCATATGTGGAACTTTAAGTTTATTTTCATCAAATTTTTTAACTTTAATAGGAAAAATTCCCAGGCAATTTGTATCACCTTCTTCCGAATACTCGCACATAAGTTGCATACCGAGACAAATACCAAGAACAGGTTTTTCAGCATTTTTAAGAAATGTATCAATTTTGTTTGTTCGCAGAGTATTCATTGCAAAAGATGCTTCCCCAACACCGGGCAAGACAATTTTCTCAGCTTTTTCTAAATCTTCAATATTATTAGAAACAATAACATCGTCTGTAAAATCTAAAAATGAATTTAGTACAGATTGTAAATTGCCCGCGCCATAATTTATTATTGCAATCATAATACACCTTTAGTTGAAGGTAGATCGTTTAGGTTTCTTTCATCAAAGCGTGCTGCTTCGTTTAAAGCTTTTGCAAATGCTTTAAAAATAGCTTCAATTTTATGATGATCATTTTCTCCTTTTGCTTCAATATAAATATTTGCTGCAAGAGTTGTGGATAATGCTCTAAAAAATTCTTTAGTCAACTCAGTTGGAAAATCCCCAACTTTTTCTCGTGAAAAATCACAATTAAAATTCAAATAAGCTCTTCCACCTAAGTCAATAGTGCAATTTGCAATAGATTCATCCATAGGTAAAAAATAACCATATCTCTTAATACCCTTTTTATCTCCAAGTGCTTTTTTAATAGCTTCACCAAGTGCTAACCCAACATCTTCAACTGTATGATGTTCATCAACTTGTAAATCACCTTTACATAAAATATATAAGTCTATATTTCCGTGTCTTGATATTTGATACAACATATGATCAAAAAAATCAATTCCAGTTTTAATATACGAATCTCCAATATTTTTATCAAGATCAACTTCAATTTGTATTTGTGTTTCGTTTGTAAACCTATTTATATAAGCAGCTCTTGAAGTATAATCTTCAAGAATATTCTCATAGTTAAAATACCTAAATAGTTCAGTTAGGAATAAATTATTTTCTATTTTTTTGCCAACAGTAACTCTCAATGTATCTGGAATATTAACTTGATTACCCCTGTAACGAATAATAATTCCTTTGCCAACAAGATAATTATATAAATCTAAGGCATTTTTTACTTTAAATAAAATAAAATTTGCATCAGATGGATAAATTTTTTCTATTTCTTTGATTTGGGATAAATATTTAACAATTCTTTCCCTTTCCGATATTATGTTTTTGACGAATTTATTTTTAAGTTCGATATTATCAAGTGCTTTGTAAAAAGCTTCTCTTGTTAATGCACTAATATTATAGGGAGCCTTAATTTTAAAATAATATTTAATAATTTCAGGATTAGCAACTGCATAACCCAATCGCACTCCTGCCATTCCCCAAGCTTTTGAAAATGTTCTCGAAATAATTAAATTTGGATAATCTTTAATGTATTTGATTAATGAATTTTCTTCGCAAAATTCGATATAAGCTTCATCGACAAAGATTATACCATTGAATTTTTTTGATAAAGATAAAATATCTTCTGTTTTTATTAAGTTAGCTGTTGGGTTGTTTGGGTTACAAATAAAAATTATTTTAGTGTTTGAATTAACAAGGCTAAGTATTTTATTTACATCTAATTGAAAATCATGAGTTAAAGTAGTTTCTATGATATTAACATCATTAATATTAGCACAAACAGAATACATTCCATAAGTTGGTTCGGAAATAATAACATTATCAATTTTGGGATTACAAAATATTCTAAAAGTTAGATCGATAATTTCATCAGATCCCACTCCAAAAACAATATATTCTGGTTCAATATTTAAATAGCTCGCAATAATTTTTCGCATTTTTTGTTGATTTGGATCTGGATATCTATTCAAATTTTCGTGCAATTTAAAAGTTGTAGTTCCTAAACCATTTTCATTTGCATCGAGTAAAATACCATTTAAATTTGATTCTCTAGCGGAAGTATACGGTTTTAGTTTTTTGATATTATCTCTAACCAAATTTTCTAAGTTCATGTTATCCCCTTTTTCTTATAGTAACTGCATTTTTGTGAGCATCAAGACCTTCAATTTCGGCTAAAGTTTCAACAGTATCTGCTAATTTTTGAAATTCTTGATATGTATGATATTGAAAAGTTATACTTTTTATAAAAGCATCAACGCCAACACCACTATATGCCCTTGCATAGCCATAAGTAGGAAGAGAGTGATTAGTCCCCGCTGCATAATCACCAAAACTTTCGGGAGAATATTCACCTAAAAATACTGAACCTGCATTAACAATTTTATCAACATAATTTTCAAAATCTTGTATATGAAGTATTAAATGTTCTGGAGCATAATCATTAGAAAAATCAATTGCTTGTTGAATCGTTTCTACTTTAATTAATAAACTATTTTCCAAACATTGTTGTATTATTTCCTTTCTTTCAAGAGTGCTTGTTTGTATTTTAATTTCTTTTTCTACTTTATCCAAAATATCGTACGATGTAGTTAGTAAAACCACTTGAGAATCAATTCCATGTTCTGCTTGAGAAAGTAAATCAGCAGCTATAAATTTAGGATTTGCTTTACCATCTGCTATAACTAATACTTCACTTGGTCCAGCTGGCATATCTATTGCACAATTTGCATCATAATCATTTGCAACATAAGATTTTGCAGCGGTAACAAATCTATTTCCTGGGCCAAATATTTTATCAACTTTTTTAATATTTCCTATTCCATATGCCAAAAGATAAATAGCCTGGATACCGCCAATTTTATAAATTTCTTTAATTCCACATTTTTTTGCAGCATATAAAACATATTTAGAAATGGAAGAATTACCTTTTACAGGCGTGGTCAAAACAATTCTAGGACACCCAGCTATCATTGCAGGGATACCTAACATCAAAACAGTTGATGGTAATATAGCAGTTCCGCCAGGTATATATAAACCTACATTTTGTATTGGCAAATATTTTTTTGCTAAATAACTAGCGTCATCTTTAGAAATTTTATAATTTTCTGGTAGCTGTTTGATATGAAAACTATAAATATTATTAAAAGCTAAATCAATTGATTTTTTTTCTTTTAAGCTTAATAATGCTTCTGATTTATTTATTTCATCTTCAGAAGCTTTAAGTTCTTCAAGGTTATTTATTTCAAGTCCATCATATTTTTTAATTAAATCCAATAAGTTATTTAAAGGATCTTTTTTAATACTTTCAATGATATTTGCAACAGATTGTGCTACTGAATTATCTTGATAAGGTCGTTTAAGTAATTCGCTATATTTAATTTGATTACAATTAGTTAAATTTATTTTAATCATAATTAACCTATTTTACTATGGAATTATACTTTCTATTGGTAACAAAATAATACCGGACGCATCATATTGCTTTAACAGATCTGAAATATTCCAAAATTGTTGAGTTGTAACAACAGCGTGCACAGCCACCATTGACGTATCTGCTAAAGGAACAATAGTTGGGCTTTTAAGTGATGGTATAATTTTTAAAATATTTTCAAGTTGTGATTTAGGGGCATTAAGCATTAAATATCTGGATTTTTCTGCTCTTTGAATAGCTTCAATTCTTTTAAGAAGATCATTTAATATTTCTTGTTTATCATTTCCTAGTTCAGTTTCATTACTTACAATTAATACAGCTTCGGAGTTAAACACTGGAAAAGATTTTTTAAGTTTATTCATTTTTAATGTATTACCAGTTGAAACGATATCACAAATTACATCAGCTATACCTAAGGCTGGTGCTATTTCTACTGAACCAGAAATATCTACTATTTTAGCTTGAATATTATGTTCTAATAGAAATTTATTTAATATATTAGGATAAGAAGTTGCGATTTTTTTTCCATTTAATTCACTTAAATCATTCAATTGGCTATTTTCAGGAATTGCAAACATTAAAGTACATTTACTAAACCCTAATTTTTTTACAATTTTTACATTATGTTGTTTTTCTTCAACCACATTTTCACCAACAATACCTATATCGGCAACTCCGTCCTGGACGTATTCTGGAATATCATCGTCTCTGAGAAATAGAATTTCCATATCATAATTTTTGGCAGTAATTTGTAATTTATCGTTTGAATTTTCAATTTCAATATCACACTTACGGAGTAGTTCAATTGATTTTTCTGTTAATCTACCTTTTTTTTGAATTGCAAGTTTAATAACGCCATTTCCCATTATTGCACCTTTAATGTTGTTATAAAAAAAGCCCTGCAATGCAGGGCCTATAATATTTATTTTTTAAATTTACAATATACCCACCATTGCTCTAAGAGAAAAAATAAAAAATATGATGATGAAGTATATGTAAATTGATATTTGCCATAACTATATATTTTGTTTTCTTTTATTGCAAATATAACAAATAAAAATAGAAATCGCAAATTATTTTTTATATTTAGCAGCAGAATATTATTATAATAATATAATTTTAAGAAATAATGATACGTATTACATTTGTAGAAATTATGATATTTTGTATAACATTAAATCAAATTTAATAACAATAACTTATACAATGAGTTATAAATTTAATCTTCTTATCTTTTGTATTTGATTACTTGGCATAATTATTGTAGATATTTAAGTAAATTTATTAGGTATAAAAATGTCACCCGATAAAAACATTGTCAATATTGAAAATGAAAATAATTTCAAGATACCATTTTTTAAGAGATTTACAAAAGTTCAAAAGCTAAAAAATGAAATTGAAAGTTTAAATAAAAAGATTACAATATTATACGATTTTATTGAAAGATTGAAATATAAAGTTCAACAATTATCCACAGCTAACAAACAGCTTATAGCAGAAAAAGTAAATTTAGAAAATCAATTAAAAAATATACAAGAACTTCAAAGAAAAAAAGATGAAGCATTTGCTATTTTCATACATGATGTAAAAAATCCAGCTGCTGCAATCAAATCTTTTGCAGAGTTATTACAATCTTATGATTTATCAATTAACGAGCAAAAGGAGATGATAAATCACTTAGTTGAAGCATCTGAAAAAATTATATCCTACTCTACATCTATATCCAAGGCAATTGTTTATGAATCTTATGGTTACAAATTAGATATTAGTGAAGTTAATATTAATGAAATACTTATTCGTGCTTATAATAACAATATTTCAAAAGCACAAAAGAAAAAACAAAAATTAAATATAAATTTATCTAATAATTTGCCTAAAATTATGGGAGATGCTGTAAAGCTAGAGGAAGCTTTTGATAATTTAATTGATAATGCGATAAAATATACAAAACCAGAAAAGGAAATAACAATTAGTTCAGAAAAAGGTGAAAAAAATAGAATAATTGTAAAAATTGCAGACCAAGGTGTAGGAATGTCTTATATTGATATTCAAAAGGCATTTCAAAAAGGTGTTAAATTATCTGCCCGCCCTACTGGTGACGAACCATCTACAGGCCTCGGGTTATGGATTGTTAAAAAAATTATTGATGACCATAAAGGCTTGATAAAAATTGAAAGTGAACTTGGTAAAGGTACAACATTTATAATTTTTCTACAAGAGACACCGAGTTTTGAATAACCATGTTTTTTAAAGAATTATTATTTATTATATTTTTACATTAATACCTTATCTTACATATTAATATATCATTATATATAAGTGATATTTATATCTTTATTTAAATTATTTTAGTAATCATATCCTAAAAAAACATATCTAATAACTCATTTTCTAATGAGTTAAACAAGATTAATTATTTTTTATCCCATCAAAGTTTTTAAAAATTTATTTTTGAAATATTTTTTTTAAATCATAATTTTGCAAAGGGAGATGAAAAAATTATTAATCCCAAAACAAAACGAAAGGAATGTTTTATGAAATTTACTCGTAGATTTACTCAACCTGGTAAAAATCCCCTTGAAAGTTTTAATTTTGTAATAAGAACTTCTGAAATTAAAAATCCTGATGGAACAGCAATTTTTAAAATGGATAATGTTGAAGTTCCTGAACAATGGTCACAAATTGCAACAGATATTATAGCACAAAAATATTTCAGAAAGGCCGGTGTACCAAAATTTACTAAAAAAAGAAACGAAGAAGGTATTCCAGAATGGTTGCTCCCTTCTGAGCCTGATTATGAAAAATTGCAAAAACTACCAGAAAATGAACGTTTCGGTTCTGAAACATCAGCAAAACAAGTTTTCCATAGATTAGCTGGAACTTGGACATATTGGGGCTGGAAAGGAAAATATTTTGATTCCGAAGAAGATGCTAAAGTATTTTATGATGAATTAGTTTATATGTTAGCCAACCAAATGACTGCACCTAATAGCCCCCAATGGTTTAATACGGGGTTAAACTGGGCTTATGGAATTTCCGGGCCTTCGCAAGGACATTACAGAGTAAATCCTGATACAGAAGAAATTGAAGAATCAACTGATGCCTATACATATCCACAACCACATGCTTGTTTTATTCAAAGTATTGATGATGATCTTGTAAATCCAGGTGGAATTATGGATTTATGGGTCCGTGAAGCACGATTGTTTAAATATGGATCTGGCACAGGGACAAATTTTTCAAACATCCGTGGTGTAGGTGAACCTTTAAGTGGTGGTGGAAAATCATCTGGATTAATGTCATTTCTAAAAATCGGTGATGTAACCGCCGGTGCAATTAAATCCGGAGGAACTACAAGAAGAGCTGCTAAAATGGTTACTTTAGATGCTGATCATCCGGATATAGAAGAATATATTGAATGGAAAGCACATGAAGAACAAAAAGTTGCTTTTCTTTCAATAGGTTCTAAAATTGCTCATAAGCATCTTAATCAAATTATGAAGGCCTGCTTTGATGAAGCAGTTAAAGTAAATGAATACTCTGAAAGATTTAATGCAAAAACAAACCCAATACTCAGAGAAGCAATTAAGGAAGCAAGAAAAATTGGTGTTCCCAATAATTTAATTCAAAGAACTATAAGATTAGCTGAAATTGGATATAAAAGCATTCACGTTCCTGTATATGAAATAGATTTTAATTCCGAAGCATATCAAACAGTATCAGGTCAAAATTCTAATAACTCTGTTCGCCTTGATAATAAATTTTTAAAAGCTGTACTTGAAGATAAAGAATGGCATCTTTACTGGAGAACTGAAAAAGAAAAAGCAAAGAAAGAAAATCGTAACCCAAAACCTTGTAAAACTATAAAAGCAAGAGATCTTTGGGAAAAAATAGCTTATAATGCATGGTTCTGTGCAGACCCAGGTGTTCAATACCATTCTACTATTAATGAATGGCATACATGCCCTCAAGATGGAGAAATAAGAGCATCAAATCCATGCAGCGAATACATGTTCCTTGATAATACTGCTTGTAATCTGGCATCTTTAAACTTATTAAAATTCTATGATACTGAAAATTTTGTAATAAAAACAGATGATTTAAAACACGCAACAAGAATCTGGACTCTTGTACTTGAAATTTCCGTTCTTATGGCACACTTCCCCAGCAAAGAAATTGCACTTAACAGTTATTTATATAGAACTCTTGGGCTTGGCTATGCTAACCTGGGAACTCTTTTAATGACGATGGGAATTCCTTATGATAGCAATCTATCTCTTGCTATAGCTGGAGCTATTACAGCAATTATGCATATGACAGCTTACGCAACATCAGCAGAAATTGCAAAAGATTGTGGTACTTTCAAAAGATATGAAAATAATAAAAATGATTTACTCAGAGTTATCAGAAATCACCGCCGTGCTGTTTATCATGTGCCTGAAAGTGAATATGAAGGACTAACTATAAAACCAATGGGAATAAACCCTGGTGAATGTCCAGCTTATTTGTTAAAAGCTGCAAAAGAAGCTGCTGATTTAGCTATAGAATTAGGTGAAAAATATGGTTATCGTAATGCACAAGTAACTGCTATAGCGCCTACAGGAACCATTGGACTTGTTATGGATTGTGATACTACCGGCGTTGAACCAGATTTTTCACTAATTAAATACAAAAAACTTTCTGGTGGTGGATATTTTAAAATTATAAATCAATCAATACCTTTAGCTCTAAAAAAATTAGGCTATTCACAACACGAAATTGACGAAATAGTTAAATATACTATAGGTCATCATACATTCGATGGCGCCCCACATATTAATAGAGAAAGCTTAAAAACAAAAGGCTTTACAGACGAAATTATTGATAAAATTGAAAAACAATTACCTTTCGCATTTGAGATTTCATTTTTATTCAATAAATATAATCTTGGTGAAGAATTCGTTACTAATACATTAAAACTCACTGAAGATAAATTATCAAACTTTAATGGTGATATTCTTAAAGCATTAGGATTTACCAAAACACAAATTGCTGAAGCTAATGATTATATTTGTGGAAATTCTACAATCGAAGGGGCACCTCATTTAAAAACGGAACATTACGCAATTTTTGATTGCGCAAACAAAAGTGGTAAAAAAGGTACAAGATACATATCTGCTGAAGCTCATGTTCGTATGATGGCTGCAGTACAACCATTTGTCTCTGGTGCTATTTCAAAAACAATTAATTTACCATATGAAGCTACTGTTGAAGATATTAAAAAAGTTTATCAGATGGGATGGGAACTTGGAACTAAAGCCTTAGCAATTTATCGCGATGGTTCGAAATTATCTCAACCTTTAAGTTCCTTCTCTTCTGAAGATATTGATGAGATTATGGAAGATAAGAAAAATGGTGAATTGGTTAAAGTAATTGAAAAAGTTGTTTATAGATATATTGCAAAAAGGAAAAAATTACCAAATAGAAGAGCAGGCTTTACACAAAAAGTTATCATTGGTGGCCAAAATCTTTATTTAAGAACTGGTGAATATGATAATGGCCAACTTGGTGAAATTTTTATTGATATGCATAAAGAAGGTGCAACCGTCAGAAGCATGTTGAACTCTTTTGCAATTGCTGTTTCTATTGGTTTGCAATACGGAGTACCTTTAGAAGAATTTGTAGATGCATTTACATTCACTAAATTTGAACCTTCGGGCATGGTTGTTGGAAGTAATTATGTTAAAATGGCTACTTCAGTTATAGACTATATCTTTAGAGAATTAGCTATAACCTATCTTGGAAGAAATGATTTATCCCATATCAATCCTGAAGATGTTCAAAATGATAAATATCGCTTCTTTGATCAAAATCCCGGCGAATTTTATGAAGAAGAAGTTGTAGCAACAAATGTTCAATTGAAAACAAATTATAAATCTGATGATGAAACACAGCCATCTTTATTTGAAATAAAGAACAATGTTAAACCACGTAATGATAACTCGAGAGAATTAGGTTATACCGGAGATATTTGCCCTGAATGTGGCAATGCTACTATGGTTAGAAACGGAACATGCCTAAAATGTACGACTTGCGGCGCAACAACAGGTTGTTCTTAATACATGAATATATTAAAAAATCAGGTTTTTAAAACCTGATTTTTTTCAATTAGTCAGTTAAAGAATTAGTAAAAAAAATGAATTTTATTTTTGTTAATTATTTGAAGTAAGGTGATATAATTCTTAGCAACCTTAGTTATCAGGTTAAACCATAATTTTAGTTAGAGATATAATCAAATATTTTTATTTACTAGTTTTCGTAAGAAAGTATTTTACTTTTTACTTTCTTGTAATATAATACCTACCAAAATTGTCAACAATACTCCAAAAAACATAAACCACGTCCAGGCCACAATATTAAATATATAAAATATAACAGAAACAAAAATACCACAACTTATTGATATTATTGCTTTTATATAATTTAACTTAATATTCATTAAAGATAATATATAAATTCCCAAAACACCACTAAATGTTATTGATATAATTCCTAAAGCAATCTCTATAACAGATTGATTAGTAGATGAAACCCAAAAAGCTAGTATTGTAAGTATTAATGTTACAAGAGCTTTTATATGATTATATTTAAATTTTCCAATTTTACCTGAAAATAAATCATTGTATATAGATGATGAAATTCCATTAATTGATGCAGATAAACTTGATATAGCTGAAGCAAGAACTCCTGCAATGATTAATCCAGCAAAGCCAACAGGAATTTTTTCAACAATAAATTTAACAAATACTTCGTCTGCTTTTATACCATTGCTTACATAAATAAAAGATAAAAACAAACCAATAAGTAATAAAATTGCGAATTGAATGAATACAAAAACTCCACTAGAAATAATAGCTTTTCTACCCTCTTTTAAATTATTGAGTGCTAATAATCTTTGAACAATTGATTGATCAGTTCCATGAGTTGCAAAAGATAAAATTGCTCCACCAATTATTGACGAGTAAAAACTATAAGTATTAGAGAAAAAATAATCCAATTTAAAATTGAAAACTTCAAATTTTTCTTTGTGATAATAAAGACCAGCAATAATTTCACTATAATGTGAATATATAATTAGAAATAGTGCTGATAATGCTGCTAATAAAAACAATATTTTTTGATATGCATCAAATTTTAATAACCTATTAAATGCATTGAAAATAATATAACACAATGTCAAGCCAGAAATTAAAATAATTGAAATTGAATAATCAATATTCAAAAGCACTTTTAATAATATTGAAGTAGCATATAATCTTACGCAATCAGCTGCAAATTTTGTTAAGATAAAAACTACAGATAGAAATCTTTTAGTATTATTTCCATATTGAAGTGATATATAGGAATATGCTGTTGGTATATTAGTTTTATAATATAAAGGTAAAAGTATATACCCAATTGCAATTCTTCCGATAATATAACCTATTGCAAGTTGTAAAAAATTTAAATTACCTCCTTCTTTGAAGGCTAAGCCAGGTAAAGAAACAAAAGTCAGTGCACTTGTCTCAGCTGCCACAATAGATAAACTAACTTGCCACCAGTTTAATGATATTTCTTTTTCATCATTTTTTTTGTAACTAATTAATATTGTGATGAAAAAAATATAGAGTATAATTACTAATAGGTTTATAAACATTTATTTCTCTGTTAAATTTTCCATAATGGAATAACTTTTCTCGATAGTAGAATTTACTTCTTCACGAGTTGCTTCTTTATCAATACAAATTGGACTTGAGTAATGAACATAAACCTTTGAAAATACTTTCGGCAATTTAAATTTATCCCAACTCTTATTAAATGTATAATATTTTTCGTATCTAACTTTCATTAAAATTAATGGGACTTCGCCTCTTTTAGCAGCTACAAATGCACCTGCTTTAAATCTGTGATAAGGCCCTTTGGGACCATCAGGAGTTAAACAAAAATTTTTACCAGTTTGTATTTTATCAACTATCAAGTTTAATGCTTCTTTACCTGATTCATTACTTGAACCTCTTACAACTTCATATCCCCAATCGATTAAAATTTTGGTCATTATATCTCCATCTTTGCTTGGGCTGATAAGAGCAACTGGATTGAATTTTTTATTATAATACCAGCCAGCGAGCATTTCATCATGCCAAAAAGCAATAACAAAATTAGTATTTAATTTATTTATCTCTTCCTCACCTGAAACAACAAATTTCAAAGTTTTACAATATAGTGATGTAAATTTATATAAAATTTTTTCACCAATTATTTGAATTAGTGTTGCTTTTTTCTTTGCCATAATATTACTAAATAAATTTATAAAGAATTTTTTAATACATAATTTGCAATTCTATCTATTACACCAATATCCCCTAAAGATTGTTTGATTTTCAAAAGTTCATTCTGTAAATTTATCAAATTAATATTATTATTGAGATAATAATTAACAGAATTAAAAATAGACGGAATATTTACTTCATTTTGTATTAGCTCTGTAACTACTGGCTTATTTGCAATTAGATTTACCAATGATATATAATTGACTTTAATTAATCTTTTCCCTAACAAATAATTAAACTTATTTGTTTTATAAACTACTATAAAAGGTAATTGATGTAAAGCAGCTTCTAAAGTAGATGTTCCAGATTTTATAATTCCAAATTTTGCATATTTAAAGAAATCATATACATTATTATCAACAATAGTATATTTAATTTTAAGATCATTATTAAATATTTCTTTTGATATATTTTGTGCAGATGCAACAACAATTTGTAAATTATGTTCAACAGAAATCTTATTTGCGCTAATTAGCATATCGTTAAACAAATAATTAATTTCTTGTTCCCTACTTCCTGGTAAAAGTAATAATACTTCTTTTTCAGGATCTAATTTATATTTTTCAAAAAGTTCTTGTTTTGTAAGGTAATTATATTCATTCAATCTATCTACTAGTGGATGACCTTCATATATAGTATTTAATCCATGTTTTTTGTAAAAATCTACTTCAAAAGGCAGTATAGAAATAATATGATTTATATTATTTTTTATGATTTCTACCCTACTTTCATGCCATGCCCATATTTGAGGAAGAATAAAATAAAATGTATTAATATTATATTTTTTTAGTGATTTAGCAATATTTAAATTTAAACCTGGATAATCGACAAAAATTATATTTTTGATTTTATTGGAAAGAATAAAGTTGATAAAATCTTTTTTTATTTTTTGAATTTTGGAAATATTTTTTATAACTTCCCAAAAACCCATAAAGGAGAGATCTTTAATATTATAAATAAGTTCAACTCCTTCAGCTTCTAAATTGCTACCACCAACGCCAAAGAATATAGCTTCTGGATGATTATTTTTAATATTTTTTACTAATGCTGATGCGTGTAAATCCCCTGATGGTTCACCTGTTAAGATAAAATATTTCATAGGTCCGAATATTTATTTTATGGAACTACAAATATAAATACAAAATCTATACTTAACAATAAAAATAACTAATTGTTTATAAGATTTTATAAAAAACTGCAACTTCCTTATGCATAAAAATAATCATAAGTAATTCAGTGAAATTTTTTCAATAATCAAATTATTATCACATATCATAACATACAAATAATTAGTAACTTTTTGAAAAAATTTGTATATTTAAAATTTATGGATATTTATAAACATTAAAAAATATATAATTGACTATGTATAAATTTAAATTAAATTCAAAATATAAACCTACTGGGGATCAACCTCAAGCTATCGAAAAACTTGTTAATGGTATTAGAGAAGGAAAAAAACATCAAATTCTCAAAGGAATTACTGGCTCAGGCAAAACATTTACTGTATCAAATGTAATTCAAGAAATTAATCGACCAGTTTTAATTATTTCCCCTAATAAAACTCTTGCAGCACAGCTTTATGGAGAATTTAAAAATTTCTTTCCCGAAAATAGAGTTGAATTTTTTATAAGTTATTATGATTATTACCAGCCGGAAGCTTATGTAGTTTCTAAGGATTTATACATTGAAAAAGATTTTTCTATTAATGATGAAATTGATAGACTAAGACTTAAAGCAACAACTGCCTTGCTAGAAGGAAGAAATGATGTGATAATTGTAGCATCTGTTAGTTGTATCTATGGAATTGGTGCTCCGGAAGAATATGCAGCTATGATTATGTTTTTAAAGAAAGGTCAAAAAATCAATAAAAAGGATTTGATAAATCATTTAGTACAAATATTTTATAATCGTAACGATTATGAATTTGAAAGAGGCACTTTTCGTGTCAGAGGTGATATAATCGAAGTATTACCAGCTTATGAACTTGAAGAAGCTATTAGAATTGAACTGTGGGGAGATGAAATAGAAAAACTTTCTTATTTCGATGCTAACTCAGGTAAGATTTTACAGAGTGATGTTGATTCTGTTGCAATATACCCTGCAAAATATTTTGTATCATCACAAGAAAAAATTAATAGAGCTGTTAAAGCTATTAAAAAAGAATTAAATCAAAGATTGAAAGAATTATACAAAGAAAATAAAATAGTTGAAGCACAAAGACTTGAACAACGAACTCTTTACGATATTGAAATGATTAAAGAAATAGGCTACTGTAGTGGAATAGAAAATTATTCAAGACATATGGATAATCGACCTCCAGGCTCTCGTCCGTATTCTTTAATAGATTATTTTCCCCAAGATTATTTGTTAATAGTTGATGAATCCCACATTACAATCCCACAAGTGCGAGGAATGTATAATGGCGATCGAATCCGTAAACAAACACTAGTTGAGCACGGTTTTAGATTACCTTCAGCTTTAGATAATAGACCAATGACTTTTGAAGAATTTGAACAATCAATAAATCAGGTTATTTATGTTAGCGCTACACCAGGTGATTATGAATTAGAAAAAACTAATGGTGAAGTAGTTGAACAAATAATAAGACCAACCGGATTATTAGACCCTAAAATTGAAGTTAGACCTATAAAAACTCAAATTGATGATCTGACAAATGAAATTAGGATAAGAATAAATCGCAAAGAAAAAGTTCTCGTTACTACCTTAACCAAAAGAATGGCTGAAGATTTAACTACATTTCTTACAAAAATTAATATCAAAGTTAGATATATACATAGTGATATTGATTCAATTGAAAGAGTTGAAATTATTCGTTCTCTGAGACTTGGAGAGTTTGATGTATTAATAGGTGTTAACCTATTAAGAGAAGGCCTTGATATGCCAGAAGTTTCATTAATTGCAATATTGGATGCCGATAAAGAAGGCTTTTTAAGAAGTGAAAGATCACTTTTCCAGATGGCTGGAAGGGCCGCTCGTAACGCTAATGGTATGGTAATTTTATATGCAGATACTATAACTAAATCTATGAAAGCTTTGATTGATGAAACAAACAGGCGACGCGAAATACAGATGAAATACAATGAAGAACATAGAATAAAACCTGAAACTGTTTATAAATCTATTGAAGAAATTTTGGCCACAACTTCTGTTGCTGATACAAAAATCAAATATGAAAGCAATAAAGTTGATATTTTTGATGAGTTTAATAAAAGAATTACAAAATTTATGTCAACTAATGATATCAAAGAACTTATTGCTGAAATGACAAATAAAATGTATGAAGCAGCAGAAGCTCTTGAATTCGAATTAGCTGCTAAATATCGTGATGAAATTAATAAACTTGAATCAAGATTAAAAAAACAATATAGGAGTTTTTAATGATAAGATTTCTTACTGCTGGCGAATCACACGGAAAAGCTCTTACTTGTATAATAGAAGGTTTCCCTGCCGGATTAGATATATCTGAGGAATATATCAATAATGAATTGAGAAGAAGAAAATTTGGTTATGGCCGTGGACCTCGTCAAAAAATGGAAGCTGATAAAGTTGAAATTCTTTCTGGTATTAGATTTGGCAAGACTATTGGCTCCCCTATTACTCTACAAATAAAAAACAAAGATTGGGAAAATTGGACCGAAAAAATGTCTCCTTACCCAATTGATAAAGAAATAGAAAAAATTGAAATTGCTAGACCAGGTCATGCTGATTATGTTGGAACACTTAAATATAACTTTGATGATATCAGAAATTCAATTGAAAGATCTAGTGCCCGAGAAACTACTGCACGTGTAGCTGCTTGTTCAATTGCTAAAAGATTTCTTGAACATTTTGGAATTACCATTGGCAGTTTTGTTGAAAGTATGAACGGTGTTTATCCTGAAGATAATTTTTATTTGAAATTGCTAAAAAACGAAATTCCTGAGAATTTTCAAGCAAACTCATTAAATGAAATTGCCGATAATCTAGATCTACGTGTATTGGATGAACAACATAATGAAAAGTTAAAAGAAATTGTCAAACAAGCCGCACATCAAGGAGAAACTGTAGGAGGTACTTTTATTACTGTTGCAACAGGAGTTCCTTTAGGACTTGGCTCATTTATGCATTATGATAGAAAACTTAATGCAAAAATTTCTTTTTATATCAGTTCAATCAATGCTGTTAAGGCTGTAGAAATTGGTGCAGGTATCAAGGCTAGTGAAAATTTGGGTTCCAAGGTAACAGATGATATGCAATATGTAAATGGAAAAGTTAAATACTTATCAAATTTTGCTGGCGGTATTGAAGGAGGTATCTCTAATGGAATGCCAATTATTGTTCGTGCTGCAATGAAACCTATTCCTACTGTTAAAGTTAGTAAAAAAACAATTAATATCTTTCAAAAAGAAAATTCTGATACGCGTTACGAAAGAAGTGATGTAACTGCTGTGCCAGCTTGTGCTGTTATTTCTGAATCTATGTTAGCCTGGGCAATTTGTGAAGCATTTTTAGAAAAATTTTCTGGAGATTCTATAAAAGAAATTGAAAAAAATTACAGGAGTTAAAGATGAAAATATTATTTTTGCTAATATTACTTATTACTTTAGCATTTGCGCAAAATTCAATCATAGGGAAATGGAAAACTATCGATGACGAAACAGGAAAACCCAAATCTATAGTTGAAATTTATGAAAAAGGTGGTAAATTTTATGGTAAAATAATAGAACTCTTTCGTGAGCCCAACGAAGATCAAGATCCCATTTGTACAAAATGTGAAGATTATAGAAAAAACCAAAAAATCAAAGGTATGGTAATAATTACAAACATGATACAAAAAGATAATTATTACGAAGACGGAGAAATACTTGATCCTAAAAAAGGCAAAATATATAAATGCAAATTGTGGGTTGAAAATGGCTTATTAAAAGTAAGAGGATACTGGGGGTTTATTTATCGAACACAGACCTGGTATCCTGTAAAATAACTTATCATATTTAATTTTAATTTTCTACAGGTATTTTTTTTTATCTATTTTTTTTGTAATTTTACAAATACCAAAATTTAGGGGTTATTATGAACTATTACATCGGGATTGATGGCGGGGGAACAAAAAGCCATCTTGTTCTTACAGATGAAAATTTAAATGTTATTGCTGAAAACAGAGGTGGCCCTACTAATTTCCTTATCATCGGAAAAGAAACCGTAGCTAAAACAATAGTTGATTTGATTAATAATACAGTCAAACAGGCTGGCATTAACTATGATGATATTAAAGGAATTTTTATAGGTACAACAGGTGCAGGACGTAAAAATAATGCTGATGATTTAAAAAATGCTATCGAACAATACGCTAAATCTCAAGGTTTTACTTACTATAAATTAGGAGTAGATAGCGATGCAAGAACTGCATTAGAAGGTGCTTTTGCTGGAGGACCTGGTAGCATTTTGATTGCTGGAACAGGATCTATAATGTTTGGAAAAGATGCTAATGGTAATATTCACAGAATTGGCGGCTTCGGTAGATGGATAGGTGACGAAGGTAGCGGTTTTTCAATTGGACGTAAAGGATTTATTGCTGTTGCTAAAGAATTTGATGGCAGAGGCAGCGAAACTATGCTCACAAAACTTTTAAAAAGTAAATACGGAATTGAAAATTCCGATATTTTAATTAATAAAATTTATGCAGAAAATTTTGATATTGCCTCTATTTCTCAAGATGTTATCGAATGTGCAAATAGAGATGACCATGTCTGTCAGCAAATTTTAAAAGAAGAAGCAACTGAACTTTTCTGGCATGTTGTAAGTTCTCTCAAAAAATTACAACTTAAAGAATTAACAATATCTTTAATAGGTAGTTTGTTAACTAATGATAATTATTATTCAAAATGTTTTAGGGATATGACTTACAAAAATTTACCACAAGTAACTATTGCTGATCCAATTTACAATCCAGCTATTGGTGCTGTTTTAATGGCAAAAAATTTATAATTCAAAATAGATATAGGGGGACCTTTTGAGTAACAAGAAAACATATATTAATCCATGGTTATTTGTACCAACTTTATATTTTGCACAAGGTATACCTTATTTTATTGTTAATCAAATCTCAGTTATATTATACAAGGACCTTCAAATTGATAATGCTACTATTGCCTTTTTTACAAGTTGGCTTTATCTACCCTGGGTAATAAAAATGTTCTGGGGACCACTAGTAGATTCCTACTCAACAAAGCGAAAATGGGTTATATTCACACAGTTTATTATGGCTGTTTTATTTGGAATATTTGCTTTCTCTATTAATTTACCTTATTTCTTTACTACATCTTTAATTGTTCTGGTAATTATAGCATTTGCCTCAGCTACACATGATATTGCTGCAGATGGTTTTTATATGTTAGCTCTCAATAAAAAAGAACAAAGTTTTTTTGCAGGCATAAGATCCACTTTTTATAGAGTTTCTAACTTTTTTTCAAATAGTTTTCTTGTATGGTTTGCAGGTTTTCTTACAATTTCACTTTCATCAGTGTTAGCTGGCTGGACTATTACATTATCAATAGCAGCTGTACTTTTTCTTGTTATCGCTTTCTATCACTTTTTCATTTTACCATATCCTGTTCAAGATATAGAAAGAAATACAAACGAAAACTCTCAGGTATCTTTTGGAGATGCTTTTGCAACTTATTTTAAGCAAAAAGGTATCTTCCCTATTATAGTTTTTATTTTAACATTTAGATTAGGTGAAGCATTTTTAATCAAGCTTGCTGCACCATTTTTAAAAGATAATAGACAAATTGGGGGATTGGGATTTTCAACAGAACAAGTTGGAATTATTTTTGGATTTGGTATTGTATCTATTATATTAGGTGGAGTTTTGGGTGGTATTATAGTTTCTAAAGTTGGATTGAAAAAACTTCTATGGCCTATGGCCCTAATTATAAACATACCAACTATTATGTATACACTTTTAAGTTTTGTTAAACCAGACACAATCTGGCGAACAATTCCGTATATTTCATTAGAACAATTCAGCTACGGCTTTGGATTTACAGCATTAATGATATATTTAATGTATGTTTCAAAAGGAGAATATAAAACTTCTCATTTTGCTATCTCTACAGGTATTTCTGCACTAGGTATGATGTTACCTGGTTTAATAAGTGGATACATTCAAACTAAATTATCCAATATGTTTCCTGGATTAGGTTACCAATATTTCTTTATTTTTACAGTTTTATGTGGTATTCCAGGAATTATTTCCATTGCATTTATTCCAAAAGATGACTTATAAAATAAAAAAGGCAGATATTTAATTCTGCCTTTTTGATAATTATTAAAGATAGACATAATTCCCTACTTTAAAGTACAACCTATTTATTTCTTGTAAAATTTCTACCAAATTATTAATTTCTGTTTCATCTATATGATGTGTTTCAGCTAATTCATAAATAAATTTTTTTTCATTTTCTGAAAATTCTCCATCGCTATTTGCTATATATAACAAATCTATTAAAATTTTCTTTGCACTTGGTCTTTTTAATTTAGCAAATTTATCAAATAATTCTTCTTTATTTAACTGAGTTACATCAACAGGTATTTCATATTTTGTTCTTTTAATAAAATTTCTTATCATTTCCTTTTCGTCAAATGAAAAAGTTCCATCTAAAAAAGATAAATAGAAAGCTAAATTAAGAAAAAGTTTTCTTTCTACAGTTGATAAACTTGATGAAAACATAATCATACCTTTTTTTATAGTCAAATTTAATAATAAATTATTTTAAAATCAAGATAAATATAAAAATAATTTAAAGATAATTTATAATAATTGACAATTTAATAATATATATATATTCAGTCGAGAAGGCGGGATTCGAACCCGCGGCCTCAACATCCCGAATGTTGCGCGCTAACCAACTGCGCTACTCCTCGAAAAATAATTGATTCCTAAATTTAAAAATAAGAATTATCTTCAAATTTCAAAACAACAAATTATTCTTTTTTAAGCTATAACTTAACTAGCAAAATAATAATAAATTGATTTAATTTAGATGTACTTTTTTTAATTATTTATTAAATATCCTAAATAATTAAAATTATTAATACTATTGTTTTTTTTATATATTTTTTTTTCTTATTTTTAAATCAAATTGAAACAGGGTTTGAATATGAACAAAATACTTTTATTTTTGTTTTTTTTAACTTATTGTATTACCTATCCAGCAGAAATGTCAAAAAGATTGAAAAATAAATTATCAAATGAAAATATTCAAGATCTTGATATTATTATTCTTTTTAATAATCAAAATAATAACTCCCAAAATTATACTTTTTCTGAATATATTTTATTTTTACAAAATAATTCTCAAATTTCTAAAGAAGTTTTTACCGAATATATCAAAAACAATAATTTACAAAATCAAATAAAAGAAATTGAATTTTTCTGGATAGCAAATTTAGCAAAAGTAAAATGTACACCTAATTTTATTGAGCAAATAAAATTGTTTGATATTATTGAATATATTGATCTTGATGCGGTTATTTCCCCAACAACAGTAACTAATTTTAATATCGTAGAAAAAATATCTAATATACAACCCGGTCTAAAAATTGTAAATGCAGATAAACTCTGGAAATTAGGTATTACTGGCAAAGGTATTTTAGTAATGAATATTGATACTGGCGTAGATGGTTATCATCAATCTTTAAAGGATAGATGGTATGGAAATCTTACAAATCCTAAATTTGCATGGTTCGATCCAAAATGGAATACCTCCTTCCCTGCTGATAGTTCTAAACAAGGAACAACAAGGTTTGGACATTGCACACACAATGGGTACAATTTGTGGGAAAGCTGGAACTGATACAATTGGTATTGCTTTTGATGCATACTGGATTGCTTCCAATTCTATCTCTGGAGGTAATCCTCATACGTCGCGAACTATTGCTGCACTTCAGTGGGCTGTAAATCCAGATTCAAACATCTATACAAAAAATGATATGCCTGTTGTCATAAATTGCAGTTGGTTTGATGCCTCAGCTGAACCTTGTAACAATATTTACAAACAAATTTTCGAAAATTTAGAAAATTTGGGTATCGCAGTTATTTTTTCAGCAGGTAACAATGGACCAGGCAATTCTACTATATCAGCACCACAAAACACGGTTATTAACAAAGTTAATCCTTTCACTGTTGGCAACCTTGATGGCACCAAATATTTAAATGGCGACCTAAATCCAATTTTTAATATGTCCAGCCGCGGTCCAACAACTTGTAGCAACGATCCTGAATTATCAATTAAACCTGAAGTTTGTGCTCCTGGTGTAGATATAATTTCGTCAATTCCCGTGAACAATTATGCAAAAATGACCGGTACCTCTATAGCTGCACCTCATGTATCGGGTGTATATGCTTTACTCAAACAAGCTTTCCCTTACAAATCACCTTATCTAATTAAAGAAGCTATTTACTCATCTGCAAAAGATTTAGGTCCAATAGGAAAAGATAATTCTTATGGTATGAGACTTGTTGATGCATATGCTGCTGCTAAATTGCTTGATAATAGAATTCCACCAACTAAAATCACAGATTTATCCTTAATAAAAGTAAGAAGTAACTCGGCTATTATCAAATGGACAACTCCCTTTGATTCTTCGTTTGACGGAATATACGGTTATGATATTAGAATATCCAACAATCCAATCGATCAAGATAATTTTAATCAAGCTCAAAAATTATTTTACAATAAAAGCCCCAAATTGCCCTATACATCAGATACACTCGTAATTGAAAATTTGCAACCAAATACTACCTATTATGTTGCTATCAAATCTTTTGATGTATGGGAAAATATCTCTGAGCTTTCCTATGTATTAGCATTCACAACATTAGGCTATCCCCAAATTCAATTAACAAAAAAAAGTTTTACTCGAACCTTTACAATTGACAATTATTTAGATATTGCCGATACTATAGAAATTAAAAATATATCAAATAATGCCTCATATCTTGAAGGAAATATTTCCCTTTTTGAAGTTAATTTTGATCTAAGCAATAACTTCCACCTATTGAAAACACAAAAATTATTGGCACTTATTATCTATTGAAAAACACTGAATATCCTGATATTAATATTATACCATCTTATGGTTATTATCTTACTCCAACATGGCTTAATATAAACCCAAACTATCCAACAAATGATGAAGGTTTTGCTATAATTGATTTTAATGATCAAGAATTTGAATTTTACGGTAAAAAATTCAAAAAAGCATATCTTTCTGCAAACGGATTTTTAACATTTGATACAATTACATCAATTGCTAATAGACAAAATACAACAATACCAAATAGTAATTCTCCTAATAATCTAATTGCTTTCTTTTGGGATAATTTGAAATTAATAAATAAATCTATAACTAAAATATATTACATTGACAAATATATTTTAATTGAAGGTAAAGATTGGGCTTTGAGTATTGATACTTCTGATAACCAGCTTCTCTCCTTTAAATTACTCCTTAATTTTTATCAAAACTCTATAACCTGTGCTTATGATAAAGTTCCTCAAAATACTTCATCCATTACAATTGGTATTGAAAATTCAGATGGTTCAGATGGCATTCATGTTGTTTATAACAATTCATCTTTCAAATTAAATGATGCTGAAATTTACAAATGGATTAAATATCCTAAATTCATAAACTTTTCTAACTCAAAATTTGCTATTCAAAATGGAAATAAACAAAATATAATTCTTACACCAAATAACGAATTCATCTACCCAGGATACTTTAATGGCAAACTTTTAATTCATTCAAATGACATTCCCAAACCAGTAGATACAATTATTGTCAATTACACTGTAAATTTCCCTACTTCAATTGAACAAAATAATTTAAAAAACTACATTCTATATCAAAATTACCCAAATCCTTTTAATCCATTTACAACTATAAGTTACAGCTTACCTAAAAAAGATTATGTTAAATTAAAGATTTTTGATATAAAAGGTTCATTAGTAAAAACACTTTTTGAAGGTATTCAAGAAAAAGGTTACTATAGTTTTACATGGTACGGAAATAATAATTATGAAAAACCTATCAATATTTACGATGTTACAGGACGAAAAGTAACAACAATTGATAAAGGGATATATTCCCTCTGGTATCCATCAATTTGAATTTAATGCCAGCAACTTACCAAGTGGTTTGTATATATGTAGATTGGAAAGTGAAAATTATTGTAAGTCTATAAAAATGATAATGATAAAATAATCCAATAATCACAACATAAAAAAACAGCCTGTAAAGGCTTTTTTTTTATTATTTATAATTCCATACTTTTTATTAGTTCATTTGTAATCATTTCTGAAGGAGAACATTCAATCATTTTATCTTTGAAATATTTTGCTTTTTCTATGTTATTTTCATCTTTATATATTTTTGAAAGAATCGCATATACTAAATGAATATTATGAGTTTGATGATTAGAAATAGCAAAGCTAATATATTTATTATAATATAATTTCGCTAAATCGTAATTTTTATGATAATAATATTTAATTCCTTCAGAAAAATAAGAATTAGTTCGTTTTCTGTGCTATGTGCTAAATACATATAGATATCACCAGGATATTGAGCATACTTAATTCCACAATCTATAAACATTATTGTTGTTAATCTTTCACAAAGCATAGCAAGAAATTTGTCTTTATTATTTATATATGGTATCGACCCATATTTTTTCCTTAATCTATCTATTGCATTATGGGAAAATATTCCGGTAACACCATGAATTAAATGGTTAATTGTTGAATACTGCAAAAGATGATTATAATTAAATTGTTCAATTAGTTTTTCAAAAATTTTAATCTCATTTTTATTTAAAGCATTAAATAAAATATTACCAATGATATCAACTTCAGGATTATCTTTTAGTAGCTGTATAGAATAGTCAACCCAATTGTCATATAAATAGTAACTATCATCATGAAGCAAAAAATAATATTCATAATCTCCTAAATTTTTGATTAAATAATTGAAACCACCAAGGTCTAATCCCGTGTTTTCTCGATAAAAGATATAATCAAAATTTGTTTTAAATTTCTTTTCAATTTCATAACTAGAATTGAAAACAACTGCTAAATCAAATTTATCTCTATTCTTTAAAAAATTATCATTAAAAAGCATATTATCTAATCTTTCATATGTCTTTTCTGATGAAACTACAGCTACAATTATATTTTTCATAAAATTAAAGTTAATTGTTTCCCAATAAATTTTTTATACATAATAACTATCTAGTAAGATATAATACATTATTTATCTTATCAGTAAAAAATTATTTCTTAATAATTTTCACAATATTATTTATATTTGTTTCAAACAATCTTCCAGATCTTGTAAGATATCATCAGCTTTTTCTAATCCAATGGCTATTCTTACACCACCAGGATGTAAATCATGTTCTAACAATTCTTCAGGTGGCACACAGCTATGCGTCATAGAAGCAGGATGTTCTATAAGTGTTCTTGTATGGCCTAAACTAACAGCGAGTGTCATGGTATAGGCATTTTGTGCAATGTAATTCATCAGCTCTCTTCCCTTTTTGCGTTGTTCATCATAATCTTTCCCTTTAAGGACAAAATATAATAAACTTCCTGGTGCAAAATTACCATCAAAATCAACCATTTGTTTTTTTGCCAATTCGTAATCATCAAAACTTTCTAAACCAGGATAGTTAACAAATTCTACTTTTGGATGGTTGCTTAAATATTCAACAACTTTTTTGGCAGTTTCTATTTCTTGTTTCATCCTTAATGGCAAGGAAGGTAATCCGTAAGTTAATATAGCCCAAGCACTTTTGGGATTTAATACTCCTCCAAAATCTTTACGATACAATAATAAATGTGTCAAAAATTCTTTTCTGGTTATTACTGCACCTCCCATATCTGTACCAAAACCAGCTATATGTTTTGTTAATGAATGAACTACAAAATCTGCACCAAAATTTAATGGTCTTTGGCAGAAAGGTGAAGCAAAAGTATTATCTATAACAATGTAAATTTTATTATCTGATGATCTTTTAGAATTAATATCATCAACAACTTTTTTTATTGCTTCTATATCAATAAGTTTCATATTAGGATTGCATGGTGTTTCAAAATATATTACTTTAGTTTTTTCTGTAATGTTTTTAATGAGATTTTCAATATTTTTCAAATCTAAAAATTTTACCCCAATATTATATCTTGGATACCAATTTTTTAATAACGATAGAGTGCAGCCATAAAGAGTTTTGTGGGCTATTATCTCGTCACCTGTTTTTGTTAATATTCCCAGTGCAGCAGAAATAGCACCCATTCCAGATGCAAATGTAACACAAATTTCTCCATTTTCAACATCTGCCAAATTTTCTTCTAACATATCTTTATTTGGCTCTCCTAACCTATCATAAATATAAATAGGATTTTTTTCTTGTATTTCAGTACCAAAAGTTGAAAATCCCATTGCCCCACGATCAACGCTTTCTAATCTAAATGTTGTTGATGATGAAACTGGAGCTACTACATGGTGTGAATAATCCCACTTGCTAGTTTGATGTTTACCGTAAATTAAATGAGTTTGGACTGAATATTTTTTTTCATTTTCCATACTGACCCCAAAATATTTTGTTACTCAAAATAAGAAAAAAATAATTTATTAAAAAAATTTTCTATTTCCACTTAAATTTGATAACAATCTTTTTTTTTGATATTTTTATATTTTTAATAAATATTTTTTGTACTATGGATGATTTCTTAAAAATTGAACAAAATCAAAACAGTAAAATAGATTATCAAAAAGAATTAAACTCATCTCAATATCAGGCAGTTACATCAATTGATGGAACTTATTTAGTTATTGCAGGTGCAGGTAGCGGAAAAACAAGAACGTTAGTTTATCGTCTAGCGTATTTGATAGAAAAAGGCTATAATCCATACTCTATAATACTTTTAACCTTCACCAGAAAAGCAGCAGAAGAGATGATTTCCCGTGCTACTCAACTTGTTGACGATAGATGCGCTAGAGTTAATGGCGGAACTTTTCACTCTTTTGCAAACTTGACTTTAAGAAAGTATCATGAAATAGTTAAACTTCCATCAAATTTTACAATTATGGATCAACCTGATAGCGAAGATGTTATTAATCTTGTTAAAAAAGAATATGTCCCCAAAGCAGATAAGAAGTTTCCTAATAAATCCTCTTTGTATAGTATAATTTCCTTATCCGTTAATAAAGAAGAACCTATTTATAAAATAATTGAAGACCAATATCCCTTTTATTTAGAATTTTGTGATGATATAGTTCAAATTGCTAACAAATATCAAGAAACCAAAAGACAAAATAATTTATTAGATTATGATGATCTTTTATTATATTTAAATTTATTCTTGCAAGATAATTCAACTATTACTCAAAGTTTTTTAAATTCTGTTAATTTTGTCATGGTTGATGAATTCCAGGATACAAATAAAATCCAGGGCGAAATTGTAAAAAATCTTGCTAGAAGAACAAACAATATTATGGTTGTTGGAGATGATTGCCAATCAATTTATTCATTCCGTGGTGCAAATTTTAAAAATATAATAGAATTTCCTACACTTTTTGAAGATTGTAAAATTATATATTTAACAGAAAATTATCGTTCTACTCCACAGATTTTAGATGTAGCAAATGAAATAATTGATAACGCTATAGAAAAATTTCCAAAAAAATTGCAGTCTATGTTAGATAACGGACCTAAACCTACAATTGTCAAAACACAAAATGAAAATGAACAAAGTCTTTTTGTTGTTAGAGCAATCTTAGCTTTGATGGAAAAAGGTGTTAAGTTAAACGAGATAGCTGTTTTATTTCGTTCTAGTTTTCATTCATATGATTTAGAAGTATACCTTCAATCTGCTGGTATTCCCTACATAAAATACGGTGGTTTAAAATTTATCGAAGCAGCTCATATTAAAGATGTATTAGCTTTTTTAAAGATTAAAGTTAATAAAAATGATAGATTTTCCTGGTTGAGAATTTTACAACTTTTTGATGGAGTTGGTCCCAAAAGTGCTCAAAACTTATCAAAAGTTCTTTCTGATGAAAAAATCAATTGGGATGCCCCAGTTTTAAACTTAAAAAGTAGTAAAATATATTTAAATGATTTTATTAAATTCCTTTCGTATCTTTTCACCACAAATGATGATATAAAAACAGTTTTAGAAGCTATTATTGAGTTTTATACACCATTTTTCAAAAATAAATATGAAGATTATCAAAAACGTTATAAGGATTTTGATATCGTAATAAATCTTGCTACAAAATATTCAAGAATTGAATCATTTTTAAGTGATATGTCTTTAGACCCACCTTATAACAGTATGGCAGGTGTTGAACCTCAAAAAAATGAAGATATTTTAAATTTATCTACAATACACTCTGCAAAAGGTTTAGAATGGCATACTGTTTTTATTATTAATGCTGTTGAAGGATATTTTCCAAGTTATCAATCATTAGATAAAATTGAAAATATCGAAGAAGAAAGACGACTTATGTATGTTGCTACAACTCGTGCAAAAAAGAACTTATTTATTTGTTGCCCGCAATATATGTTTTCAAGAACTTTTGGCAATACTCTGGTAACTCCATCAAGATTTGTAGAAAATATTGATAATATAATATTGTGCAATACTGTTTTATGGAATAAAAATATGTCATTTAGCTAAAATTATAACTAAATGTATCTGGTATTATATTATCATCTTTATAGAATTTAACAATATGAAAATATTTTTGCAAATACAATTTATTTTTACTTTTATAACCAATTGCATAATTCAAATCTTTTGTATTTACAAATATATTTATAGTCTTTTCCCCTACTCCCTTTTCAACTATATTTTTTAACTTATCAAACCAAATTTCTGTTAATACTAATTCCTTAAAAGATTGATGAAATGGACCTGCGATTAATGACTTATAATTTATTAAATCCTCCGATGGATGCAAGCCAATTCTTAAAATTTTTACATTATTATTTACAAATATTGGAAGTAATTCTTTTACTATGCTTACTGCTTCTTCTAAATTTAAAGGTTGATACTCACCCCTCGCATACATTTTTTCTAAAAAAGTATCTTTAATAACTAGTGTTGGATATATTCTTGTTGTTTTTGCACCTAAATTTACAATTTTTTTTGCAGTCTGAATGTCATACTCTTTACTATCACCTGGTAATCCAATCATCATTTGTAATCCTAACTCAAAATTATTATCATAAATTAACTTAGCTGCTTTTACAACATCATTAACTGTATGTCCTCTCCCTGCTTTTATTAATACATCATCAACTAATGATTGTGCCCCCAATTCAATTGATTTAACATTGTATTTCTTTAGTAAATCAAGAATTTTTTGATTGATATAATCTGGTCTCGTTGATATTCTAACACCATATAAATTATATTCTCTTACATAATAATTTGCTAGTTCCAATAATTCTTCTTGCAAAACTAAATTAATTCCAGTGAAATTACCTCCAAAATATGCTATTTGAACAACAGAATTTTTGTAATCGATTGTATTCAAGTAAGTTTGAATAATTTTATGAATATCTTTTTTTGATGGAATTTTTAAAGTGGAAGATATATTTTTTTGATTACAATATATACATTGGAAAGGACACGCTAGCTCGGGAATAAATATTGGAATAGTAAAATGCTTCATATTAATCGACATTCTTAATTATCATACCAACCCCTTCTCCAGCGCCAATACAAGCAGCAACTAAACCATATTTAGCATTTCTTTTTTTCAACTCATAAATTGTTGATACTAAAATTCTTGCTGCACTTGCTCCAACAGGATGACCAAGAGAAATGGCACCTCCATTGACATTTATTTTTTCTGGATCAATATTTAATAATTGTTGAGTTATAAGTACAACAGTTGCAAAAGCTTCATTAATATCAAATAGATCAATATCATTAATAGTAAGTCCAGCTTGCTCTAAAAGTTTTGGAATTAATTTCGATGGTGCCAATAGAAAATCCATTGAATTAACCCCAACTGAACCATGAGTAACAATTTCAACAAGTGGCTTAATATTATTTTTTACACAATATTCTTCTGATGCAACGGCAACTAACGCTGCACCATCATTAATTTTAGATGAATTTAAAACAGATATAACCCCATCATCTCCATAAAGTGGTTTAACATTATATACTTGATTAGGCTGGAAACGGAAAGGTTCTTCGTCTTTATCAACCAAAATTTCTTTTAATCTTTTCGTAGTTTTTATAGGAATAATTTCATCATTAAATCTTCCACTATTATTAGCACTTTGCATTCTAGCATATGAGTAACAAGCATAATCATCGAGTTGTTTTTTTGTTAAATTATGTCTCGAAGATGTAATCTCTGCAATTTGAGACATTGATAAATTATTAAAAGGATCAGTTAAAGCATCTAGCGTTACAGTATCATATAATTTTACTTCTGCAAGTTTAGGAATAATTTTAGAGCGTCTTATAAAATGCGGTGCATTGGACATACTTTCCGCCCCGCCCGCAATAACTAATTGACTTCTTCCTAACTTGATACTATCATCAGCTAAATTAATTGATTTTAATCCACTACCACAAACTTTATTTACAGTAAATGTTTGTATAGTATCATTTAAACCAGACATAATAGCGGTCTGTCGGGCAGGATTTTGCCCCAGACCGCATGTTAATACTTCTCCTAATATTAATTCATTGTAATCACTATATGGTAAGTTTAATGAATTTATAATTTCTTTTGTTACAATTGTAGCAAGTTGAACAGCTGTTAAATTACTCAATACACCAAATTGTGAACCGAATGGTGTTCTTTTTGCAGCAATTATGTAATTTCTTTTATTGTTCATAAAATCCATCAATGGTGAACTAAAGCAGCAGCACCAAGTATTCCTGCATCATTTTTAAGTGCAGCAGGTATAACTTTTACGCGATCCCCAATTACTGAAAAAATTCTATCTTTAATTGTATCTTCAATTGATTTAAATAAAGTATCTCCAAAGCCAGATAATCCTCCACCTACAATTACAGTTGCAATATCTAAAACATTCATAATTGAAACTAAAGCTACGCCTAAGTAATTGCCTGTTTCTATTATAACCTTGTTAGCAAAATCATCCCCTTGATGTGCAGCTTGTGATATAATTTTGGGTGTCAAATTTTCTAAATTATTTTCACATAACTCATAGATTAAACTATTTTTATTATTTTCTAATTGTTTTTTTACTCTCGCTACAAGATAATTATTACCAACATATGATTCAACGCATCCTATATTTCCACAATTACATCTATTACCTTTATAATCTACAGTAACATGTCCTAACTCTCCTGCAGCTCCTATTTCACCGCGGAATATTTTTCTGTTAATTATAATGCCTCCTCCAACGCCCGTTCCAATAGTTAGCATAATAAAATTATTTAAATTTTTACTAGCACCATAAATTAATTCTCCAATAGCAGCCGCATTAGCGTCATTTTCAACAAAAACTGGATAATTTAAAATTCTTTCGAGTTTTTCTTTAACTGGAACTTTACCCCAACCTGGTAAATTTGGCGGATTATTAATTTCACCTTTGTCAGAAACTAAACCAGGAACACCAATACCTATACCTTCTAGTTTAATTTTATTGTCTGTTGTAATTTCTTTAACACCTTTTTCAATTTGTTCAAATACTTTATTAATACCTTCATTTGCACAGGTGTCAACAGAAATTTTTTGAACTATTTGACCTTCGGCATCTACTAAACCTAATTTTATAAAGGTTCCTCCTAAATCGATACCGAGAGTTAATTTTTGTTTACCCATTTTCATATCTCTTTATTGATTCCTGAATTTTATTTATTATTTCGTTTGCTACTTTTAAGGCTCTTAAGCCATCTTCGCCTGTAACAACTGGTGTAGTATTTTCAACAATTGATTTAATAAATAACTCAAGCTCATATTTCATAGCATTAATTTCAACTTTTGGTGATTGTTCAAAATAAACATATTTCTTTTGGTCTCCAACTCCTAACTCACCGTAACATATAGCTTCAGGATTTGCATTATTCATATCATCTTCTAAACTGATAATTTCAGAAATTCCTTGATTAAAATCAATAACAATATAAGCATCTTTTTGAAAAATTCTCATCTTTCGCATTCTTTTTTGTGATATTCTACTAGCGGTTATATTTGCAACAGCTGCATTATCAAACTCAATTCTTGCAGTTGCTATATCAATTTGTCCTGTAATAATTTCAACTCCACTAGCTTTAATATCAACAATTGGCCTTTTTATCAAAGATAAAACTAAATCAATATCATGTATCATTAGATCTAAAACTACTGATACATCTGTCCCTCTTGGATTAAAAGGTGCCAATCTTTCAGATTGTATATAAGCAGGATTAAGTTTAAAATTATTAAGAGATAATAATCCTGGATTAAATCTTTCAATATGTCCAACCTGAATTTTTAGGTTTTTAGAATTTGCCAGTTGAATTAATTCTTCTGCTTGTTCAATTGTTTCTGTAATAGGTTTTTCCAAAAATATGTGTTTTCCTTTATTAAGACAATACTTTGATACATCATAATGATATTTTGTATTCACAACAATTGATACTGCATCAACATTTTCAAGCAATTCATCCAGAGATACAAATGCCTTAACATTAAATTCTTCTTGAATTTTTTTTGCAGTATCTTCGTTTACATCATAAAAACCTACAAAATCGCAAGTTTCAATTTCTTTCAAATTTTTAATATGAAATTTACCTAAATGACCTGCTCCAATAACCCCAATTTTCAATTTATCCATTAAACCATCTCAACCATTTTTATATAATTTTTTGATATTAAAACTTTTTTAACTTCTTCTTGTTCGTTATTTTTCTTAACTTCAAGAATAATAAAATCGTCATAATTTTCAAGCATTATTCCATTAACATAACCAATTTCACTCATAAGAATTTGGTTATCCTGATCGAAATGTGGATTTGGTATTAGTCCATAATTTTCAAGCAAATAGACTAATAAATTTTGACCCTTAAGCTCGTTAAAATCGAATTTCATTTTACCCTCTGACTAATTTTATTGCTTTTTCTAAAATATTATCTACTGTTAAACCATAATTTTTGAATACAACTGCTGCTGGTGCAGATGCTCCAAACTTATCAATTCCAATAGATATTCCTTCGCAACCAACATATTTTTGCCAGCCAAATGTAACACCAGCTTCAACGGAAATTCTTTTTGTTTTATTCTTTGGTAAAACAGATTCTTTATATTCTTCCGATTGTGCTTCAAATAATTCAAAACTTGGCATACTAACCAATCTACATTTGATGTTTTGCTCTGCTAATTTTTTCTCCGCTTCAACAATTAGTTCAACTTCCGAACCGGATGCAATCAAAATTAAATCAAAATCTTTAACTTCTTCATTTAGAACATAAGCACCTTTTAACAATCCTTCTGCAGATGCATATTTATTTCTATCGATATTTAATAAATTTTGTCTTGTAAGTATAATATTTACTGGTTTTTGTTTTTCTTGTAAAGCATATTTATATGCATAAATTACTTCATTTCCATCAGAAGGTCTAATAGTAATTGTATTAGGTATAACTCTCAAAGCCATTAAATGCTCAACCGGCTGGTGTGTTGGACCGTCTTCGCCAACACCAATACTATCGTGTGTAAAAATAAACTTCGGTGATATATGAGATATAGCTGCAACTCTAATTACAGGTCTCATATAATCACTGAAAACAAAAAATGTTGAACCAAAAGAAATTAAGCCGCCATACATACAAATACCATTTACAATAGCTCCCATTGCATGCTCACGAATTCCAAAATGAAAATTTCTATTTTCATATTTGCCAGCTAAAAAACTACCAAATTCTTTCATATAAGTATTGGTCGATGGTGCTAAATCAGCAGAGCCACCTACTAAATTTGGGATATATTTAGCAATGTGATTTAATACTTTTCCTGATGCACTTCTTGTTGCTATTTTCGTATTAGCTTCAAATGGTGTAATTGTTTTCAACCATTCATCACTTATATTACCATTAAAATATTGTTCAAGTAATTTTGCAGCTTCTGGAAATTTTTCTTTGTAATCCTCGTATAGCTTAAGCCAACTTTCATAATCTTTTTTATTTTCATTTTGTACATCTTTATAAAATTCAGTAACTTCTTCTGGTATGTAAAATGTTTTATCAGTAGGGAAATTAAAAAATTCCTTAGTTAATTTTACTTCTTCTTCTCCTAAAGGTGAGCCATGAACTTCGTGAGTGTTTTTCTTATTTGGACTTCCATAACCAATAACAGTATTAACAATAACAATAACCGGCTTACCCTTGAAATTTTTTGCTTCATATAATGTATAATAAAGTTTTTCAATATCATTAACATCATCAACCTTAAGTATATGCCAACCATAGGCTTCAAATCTTTTAGTAACATCATCGCTACAAGAAAGATCTGTGTGGCCTTCGATTGTTATAGTATTATAATCATAAATAAGAACTAAATTGTCAAGTTTTAAATGACCCGCTAATGAGCAAGCCTCGTGTGAAATTCCTTCCATCAAACAACCATCACCAGCTAAAACATAAATTTTATGATCAAATATTGGATAGTTTTCTTTATTAAACCTTGCTGCTAAATGTTTTTCGGCTATTGCCATACCAACTGCATTAGCTATACCTTGCCCTAAAGGACCAGTTGTTGTTTCAACTCCGTCAGTTAAATTAAATTCTGGATGTCCAGGTGTAACACTTCCCCACTGCCTAAAGTTTTTTAAATCATCTAAGGTTACTTTGTAACCGTTCAAATGCAAAGTAGCATAAAGCAACATACTGCCATGACCTGCCGAAAGTATAAATCTATCTCTATTAATCCATTTTGAGTTTTGTGGTGTATGTTTCATAATTCTTGTAAATAATGTGTGTGCAATTGGTGCACAAGCCATTGGCATCCCTGGATGACCTGAGTTTGCTTTTTGAACTCCATCAACAGCTAATAACCGGATTGTGTTAATAGCTAAATGATCAATTTGTAACATGTTTATTCCTTATTTTTATTTATAGTTTACTAAAATAAGAATAATTTTCTTTTATTCAAAAATTTTTATATTATACGGTAAAATATTTTTAATTCCCATTATATTATCAATTTTTGATGTATTCATTGTTATAAAATTTTTTGGATAAAAATCTTTGATTTTTTTGAAGTTATTAATTTTTTCACTTAATGCTTGATGATTATCTAAACTATCGATAAATTGATAATATTCTAATTCATTACCTTTTTTGGCTATTAATGGTATTGTGCTATCTTTATATCCCCCATAAAAAAGCTCGTAATTTTGACTTTTAAAATAAACAACAGCTAAATGTTCAAGTAAAGCCTCAAGTGACAAACCATATCTTATTGAAAATAAATAATCATATGGATATAATTTAATATAATTTTGAACTTTTTGTAAATTTCTAAAATTTATCTTTTCGATTTTATAAACATAATTCTCAGCTATGAGAAAGTCAACATAATCTTGAACAGTTTCAAAGTTTACATTATAGCCATTTTCTAACAAAATATCTTTAATTCTTTTTATAGTAGTATAATTCCCAATATTTTGAGATATAATTTCAATAATTACATTTAGTAAAAAAACATCTTTAATTTGATATTTTCTAATCAAGTTTATGATAATTCTATTTTTAATAATATCAACAAGCTCAAAAGAATTAATTTTAATACAATCAAAAAAATAAATTGGTAGTCCTCCCCTTTCAATTAGTAGATTGAATTTCATTTTGTCTTTACTAACATCTTTAATTGTAAATGGATACAATTCAATATAATGGCAATTTTCAATACTTAAAGGGATAACATCAGATGTAAAGATAAATTTTATTTTATTAGTATCAAAGTGTTTAATAAAATTATTAGCATCAAAATTTAAAGTTCCAATATTATCTATTAACAAAAATATCTTTCCTTTTATATTGGAATCAAGATTTTGTTTTAAGTAATTAACAAAATTATTCATTGTAAGTAAATGATTAGCATTTAAACTTTTCAAATCTACATACAAAATATTTTCTTCATCGAAACCGCTTTTATAAATTTTTTCTGCTGTTTGATATAATAAAAATGTTTTGCCAGTAAAAGGATTACCTTTAATCAAAATTGCTTTTTCATCATTAATAAATTCTAAAATTGAATTAATATAATCATCTCTACTTATAATTTTCGATTTATCAATTTCTTTTTTTATGTATCTGAAATTTTTCATCATACTATTTATAGAATATTTTATTTAAATCTTTAATTTTCAGCCTATAACTAATTACATTTAGTGATTTTAAGAAACTTTCTAAATCTGTTGAAAGTATTTCAAATTCTATTGTGATATTATTATTCTCATCGTAGTTTGTATCAACAATATTTGTATTATATGAATTTAGTGAATGATAAACTTTACTACTATCATCAAAATTAAAAATAATTTGATAAACAAAATACTTAAATTTTTCCAGAATTTTTGCAGATTTAATTACTTGCTCAGAAGCATCATAATAAGCTTTTCCAAGTGGTCCAACGCCTAACTTTATTCCGCCAAAATACCTAATAACAACAATCCCAACATTTATTAAATTATAATGTTCAATTGCATTTAATATGCGAATACCTGCTGTTCCATTAGGTTCTCCATCATCAGAATATTTAAAATCATCAATTCCTTTAAACGCATAACAATGGTGCGTTGCATCATGATATTCTTTTTCAAGATTATTTAAAACTTCCTTGAATTCTTCAAAATTAATTGCTGGAAATAAATAAGCTATAAAACTTGAACCTTTTTCTTTCAAAATTTCTTTGTAAGTAGTATTAACTGTTTGAATTCTATCCATATCCTATAGAATATTATTTATTTACAAAAATCAAAAAAATTTATATTTATAATGCAAATATTTTATTTATCACTCGAATACATTTTATTTACTAAATTTATGTATATACAAATATTTTGGAAGCTTTTCTGAATATTAAATCTAATGTTTTCAATTATTTCTACCAATAAATATAAGCTCACTAACACAAAATTATAAAAACTAATATAAGAAAATTCTTTCATATTCTATTTTATCATTTTTCTCGTTTTGTGTTATTATATAATCTATTTTTAAATTTTTATCGATATCTCCCCACAAAATACTTTTATTGTTATGAATTAGATTTACTACTAGATTTTGATTGTAGTTTTTTATGAGAATATTCGTTTTATTTAACTGGATATTATTTAAATGGTCTATTTGTAAAATTTTATTACCACTAACTCTTCTATCATTTGGCACAATAATTTTTTCAACACTTATTCCTTGATAAACAAGATCATTAATTTCATCTATTGATTCCTTATCAACATTCAAAAATATCAAATAATTTATATTTTCAATGTTATTACTATTCAATAAATTACGTAACTCGTAAATTAAATCGTTTTGTAATTTACCATTTATGATTAAGATATTATATTTTTCTATCTTTACAAAAGAGATTAAAGATTTGTTGGATTTAATATTTTCAACACAATAGTTTGTATTTTTATCATCAAGTTTTAAATTGAAAGTTAGGAAAAATAGAACCAATAAAACACTTATTGAATAAATTTTTAATGATAATTTCTTAAATTGCAAAAAGTTATAAAATAATATTACAAGGAAATAATAAACAATAATATTCAAATAACCCCAATTATTTATCTTTACAAATGCAAATTTTACATTCGCAAGAAATTGATTTATGTAGAATAAAATATATACAAAAAAGTCTCCTGCTGTTGTTATTAAAAATATTACAGAAGCTGGCAAAAAGGAAAATATAATACTCAAAAAACCTATAGAAACTATGAGCCCAATCAACGGCACAACAAATAAATTAGCAATTATTCCTATAATGGATATTTTTCCAAAATAGATTACAACTAATGGTAATACCAAAATTTGAACAGAAATATTTAACGCCAGATATGTTAAAAGGTATTTAATAACAGGATTTTCTATTTTTAATTCATAATTCATTTTATCAAAAAGTGGTAAAAACATAGCAATAGATAAAACAGCTAAAAAAGATAACTGAAAACCCGGATTTAAAATCTCATACGGAGCAATAAAAAGAATAATGAAAAAGGCTAAAAATAAGATATTTAATAAATTAACATCTCTTTTTAGTTGATTAGAAATTAAGTAGATTATTGCCATTATCGTTGCTCTTTGAACCGATGGCCCTATTCCAGAAATCAACATAAATAATATAAGCCCTATAATCAAAAAATAATTTCTATAATTAAAGGGGATAAATGAAAAAATAATTCCTAATATTATTACAACATAACCAACATGCAAGCCAGATACAGCTAAAGTATGAATTGTGCCAGTATTAATAAAATCTTGTTTAATTTCTTTGTTCAAATCTTGCTTATATGCTAAAAAAAGTGCTTTCATCAAAGACGAACTTGCAATATTATAGTGATTATCAAAAAAGTTGAATAATTTTTTCCTAATTTCATAAACACTTTGAAAAAACCAATTATAATTACTATCAATGATTTGGAGCTTGGATACATTAAAATCACAATATAGCCCATTGGAATGATAATATAATTTTTTATTGAAGCCGTTAGGAACTATGTTGTTTTCTGGAATTTTGATTTTACCTTCACAAACAACAATATTACCAATTTTTAATTCTTGTGGTTTAAAGATGTTTAATACAACTTTTCGTTTTAGTTTAATAATTTTGTTCTTAGTAATAAATTCTTCGGAACTGATAACAACTTTTTGAAATTTGGATATTGACTTAAGCTCAAGTTCTTGGACAATACCTTTAATTTGTTTTGTATCATTAATTTCTTTAATATGCGAAAATGAATTATGGAAATAATAATATGAATAACAATATGAAATTCCTAAAATAAATATTAAAGCAGTAAAATAAGTAAATACGTAATATTTTCGTAAATACAAAATAACTGCAATTATTAATGAAATTATTGAAAAAATTAAAGCAAATAATATATTATCCCAAAAGTAACCTAAAACAGTTCCTAAACCCCAAATAAAAGAAATTGGTATAAATTTATATTTGTTAATAATTTCTAACATTAGCCTCTTGGATGATATTTGTGATGAACTTTTATTAAATAATCATTTGAAATATGAGTATAAATTTGCGTAGTGGATATATCCGCATGCCCTAACATTTCCTGCACGGCTCTAAGGTCTGCTCCTCCTTCCAATAAGTGTGTAGCAAAAGTGTGCCTAAATGTATGTGGATGAACATTTTTTTTAATGTTTGCTTTTACAGCATAGTTATGTATTATTTTCCATACACCCATACGGGATAATTTTTTGCCTTTGCTATTCAGGAATATTATATTATAACTATGAGATTTTGATATTAAAGATCGCGATTCATTAAAATATCTATTAAGCCAATTTATAGCACTACTTCCAACAGGGACAATTCTTTCTTTACTACCTTTTCCAAAAACTCGAATAATCTCATCATTCAAATAAATATCATTAGTTTTTAAATTAATTAACTCCGAAATTCGCAGACCAGATGAATAAAGTAATTCCAGCATTGCCCTATCTCTTATTCCGAGAACAGATTCATCTATACAGTTAAATATTTTTTCTACTTCTTCCAAAGATAAAACAGTAGGAATATCTCTTTTTAATTTAGGTCCTTCGATTTTATCCATTGGATTTTGCAAAATGTAGTTATTTGCTTCAAGATAATTAAAAAAACCTCTTAAAGATGATAAATACCGAGCGAAAGATGTTGTTTTTTGTTTATTTTCTCTTATCCGTGATAAATTTATTTTTATTAAATCTGTAGTTACATTTGATAATTCAAAAATTTTATTTTCAATTAAAAACTCTTTGAATTGAAAAAGGTCATTCTGGTATGCTTCAATTGTGTTATCAGAGAGATTTCTTTCTAATTTAAGAATATTCAAATATTCAAATAAAAATAAATCGAAAAAATCTTTATTTTTCATGATTGATTTGTGTTTTTTAAGAATTCATCTTGTTTTGGATATTCAATTCGTTTATGGTTTTGTCCCATCAAACAAGATAAGAAAACTTCTTTAATAATTTTTAAATCTGAAAATGTGATCGGAGATTCATCTAACTGTCCATCTTCAATTCTATTTTTAAAGACATTTTCAACAACATTTTTAATCTTTTCATCATTTTTTTCTTTTAATGATCTAACAATTGATTCGCAAGCATCAGCAAGCATCAAAATAGCGGTTTCTTTAGTATTAGGTTTTGGTCCTTTGTATCTAAAATCATTTTCATCGATGTATTTATCTGGATACATAGTTTTTGCTTTTTCATAGAAAAATTTCATAACCATAGTTCCATGATGCATAGGGATAAAATCAATTATTGATTTAGGTAGATTTAAAGTTTCTGCTTTTTTTATACCTTCTTCCACATGTGCACGAATAATTTTAACGCTATCATAAGGATTTAATTCATCATGAATATTTTCTTGAGTTATTTGATTTTCAATAAAATAATGCGGAGTTAAAGTTTTACCAATATCATGATATAAAGCACCAACTTTAGCTAATAATGGATTTGCCCCAATTTTTTCTGCGGCAAGCTCAACCATAGAACTTAAAACAAGAGAGTGCATAAAAGTGCCTGGAGCATCTGTCTGCAATTCTTTTAACCCTGGATTTGTAAAATCACTTAATTCTAAATATGTTAAATCTGTTGTTATATTGAAAGATTTTTCAAAAAATATTGTTAAACCATAGGTTAATATCGGACTTAAAAGTGAGTTGGTAAATGCATAAATCAAGTTTGATAAATAAAGGTTAAATATCTCTCCTTTTTGAAGATAGATTGCAGTAATAGATACAAAATAACCAATAAAAATAAAAATAAAAGATCTGAAAATTTGTCTTCTATTGGTTATATTTCTTACAGTATAAACACTTAAAGCACCAGTAAAAATAGAAACAACTACAAAACTATAATCATTTCCTCTCAAGGCACCCTGTATTAAAGAAATAATCACAGTTGAATAGAATCCCATTCTGGAATCAAACAAAATTGTAATCAACATTGAGGCAACAGGAATAAAAATAAGATATTTGTAAGAATTTGAAATCTTAAGCTGAGTAATAAAATTTGTTTGTAATGAAATCAACAGAATAATTATCGAAATCATTAATAAGAGTAAATTACTATTGAAAATTTTCTTTCTGAATATAAATATGTAAATAGAATATATTGTCAAAATTGATAAAATGATAAGAAAATTACCGATAAAAACCTTTAAATTATCTGTAAATGTTGAAGATAAATTTTTTGCAATTCTGTAGGATATTATTTTTTGTTTGATTTCTGGAGTAATTCTTTCATGTTTAGATACAATTTTTTCTTTTTCTAAAACGATACCAATATTACGTGATATTTTAGATATTGAAATTTCTTGCTCATATTTTGTCAAATCATCATTATAAATAAGATTAGGTCTAATAAAAAAGTCATAAACATCTAATATAGCGACAATTAAATCTGGTTGATTAGAGTAAACCTTAACTAAATAATCATAAAATTCAGATTTTAATATATTTATATCTTTAACATCTTTAATCGGGACAATTTCTTCATATTTGTTTTTGTTTATTATTATAGTATCGTTTGAAATATCCTGGATAAGTAAATTTATAATCAGAGTATTCTTTCTTTTTTCAATTTCATTCAATAATAGATTATAAATACGTTTTTGTATGGCTTGATTTTGTTTTTTAATAATATTAATATTCAATTTGGAAGCTATATTGGAATTTTTAAATTCATCAAAACTGTTAAAAAAAAGTTGTAAGGTATCCTTTAATTCATTTGTGTTAATTTTCACTAAATCAAATATAGGAAATACTTTATTCTTAGCGCGTTCAACCTCATCTTTATAGACAATTTCATCTTTTAATATAGGAAATGTTAAATCGGAAATAATATCGTCTTCTAACCAAATACTACCTACTTCGATATCACTACCTAATTCATTTGTCTTGAGATTTAATAATGCTAACAAAATACTTAAAGTTATTAATATTAAGAGTTTAATTCTCAATAAGTTACTATTATTAATAAGATCTTTTAATTTACCCATCTTGCAAAAAATTATTTTTTTTATTCTGTATTATACTTAAAAAGATTTTTATATAAAATTAAAAATGTTAATAAAGAAACAGAAATTAACGATATGCCAATATTTATTTTTATTAATAAAACATAACCAATACCAAAAAGTAGCGAATAAATAAAAATAATTGTCAATACCCAATTAGTAAAATTATGCAAAATTGTTGAATTGTTTTTTAAATCACTATTTAAGTTAGCAATAGGTTTCCAAAATGTAGGATCTGGTTTAACTTTGCGATAAAATTTAGAAAGTAGCTCTGTATTTTCTGGTTTAGTTAGCAATGTTACTAATATCCATACAAAAGTAGTAATACTTACAGTAATTATTATCATATATGCAAAATCTTTTGGATTATTTTCATTAAAACCAAAGCCATATTGAAGAGTTAAAGATATAATAAAAGCTGTTAGCATAGCGGATATTTCACTCCAAGCATTAACTCTCCACCAATACCACCTTAAAATATAAACTAATCCTGTTCCTGCTCCAATAGACATTAACAATTTCCAAGCACCTGCAATTGAATCAAAATAATATGTAACAACACAAGAAAATATCATCATAACTACAGTTATTATTTGTGATAATTTGACATAGTGATTTTGATATTTATCAGGTTTAATTTTTTTATATACGTCGTTAATCAAATAACTTGTTCCCCAATTTAGTTGTGTCGCAATTGTTGACATGTAAGCCGCTAAAAATCCAGCAAGCATAACGCCTCTTAAATATGCTGGCAAGTCATCTATCATAACACGAATATAACCAGATTCAGGATCTTTTATAAACCAATCAGCATTATAATATCTAACGACAGCAATTAAAGCGACAATTATCCAAGGCCAGGGCCTTAATATATAATGCGCTACATTAAACCAAAGTGTTGCAAGAATTGAATGTTTTTCATCTTTTGCGGAAAATATTCTTTGAGCAATGTAGCCTCCTCCGCCAGGCTCGGCTCCGGGATACCAACTAGCCCACCAATTTATTGCAATATACACAAAGAAAGTTAAAAATGGCATCCATGCAGAATTTAAATCGGGGAAAAAACTTAAATAATCATTTTGTGTTGAATTTTGAATTACTTGAAGTTTATTGATAACTGCCGACATCCCGCCTTCATTTTGTACAGAAAATACAGCTAATAAAATTACCATTGTCATAATTAGTGCAAATTGGAATAAATCAGTCCACAAAACACCCCATAAACCCGATAAAGCTGTAATAGATGTTGTAATTAGCATTATTCCAAAAGTAATTAGTAAAGCCTCCATTTTTCCAATACCTAAAACCATAGATAATATTTTAACCATAGCTAAATTAACCCAACCCATAATAATCAAATTAATTGGAATAGATAAATAAATAGCTCTAAAATATCTTAAAAATTTTGCAGGAGTTCCGGAGTACCTAAGTTCAACAAATTCAACATCTGTTATAACTTCGGAACGTCGCCAGAGCTTTGCAAAGAAATAAACTGTTAAAATACCGCTAAATAAAAAGCTCCACCAAATCCAGTTGCCAGCAATTCCATTTTTAGCTACAATACCAGTTACAACAAGTGGAGTATCGGCCGCAAATGTAGTTGCTACCATTGATGTTCCAGCAAGCCACCAGGTAACCGAACGACCAGAAACAAAAAAGTCATCTACGCTTTTGGTAGCTTTTTTTCTCAAATATAATGCAATAGATAAATTAAATAGTAAATAAATAACTATTACTATGATATCAATTATTGATATTAGCATTTTATTTTTAATTCCTTAAATATTTCGACTTAAAAAAATTAACAGTTCAATTCTAAAAGATAATTAAAAAATAATTATTATAAAATTGGAAATTAAATTCTTTTGAAATTTTGGGAATCACAAATAGCAAGCTATCAATTCTATAATTATTTTATAAAATAATGGATTTACTTTATCAACTCACTCAATTCCTTTTGATATTTTTCTTCAATATTTTCCAGTATTTCTGATAGCTCAGTCCAATTTATAAATAAATTATCATATTTTTCTTTGAGTTCAAGTAGTTCTTGATTGGCATTTAAGATTTTGTTGTGGTCATTATAATTTTCAGGATTGGCTAAAAAATTTTCTATTTGATTAATTTTTTCTTCAATAATTTGAATTTCTTTTTCAATTTTTTCATATTTTTCTTGATACTCTTTTTTTTCACGATATTTCTTTTGTCTAATTTCAGCTTCAATTCTTTTAATATCTTTTTTATTCAAAATATTATCATCTTTTGAAATTTTTTCTTTTTGAGTTTGAGTTTCAAGTTTATTTTGTTGTCTTTTTTCTAAATAATAATCAATACCACCAACAAATAGTTTTGCATTATGATCTCTAAGTTCTAATACTTTATTTGCAATAGGCCTTAAAAAATCTACATCGTGTGAAACAATTAAAACAGCTCCGCTAAAATCTATTAAAGCCTCTTGTAAAACTCTTTTGCTATTAACATCAAGGTGGTTGGTTGGCTCATCCAATATAATTAAATTTGCACTTGAAAGAAGCATTTTGCATAGTGCTAACCTATTTTTTTCTCCTCCCGAAAGAACTTTAACTTTCTTTTCTATATCATCGTCGCTAAAAAGAAAAGACCCGAGAAGAGTTCTAATTGCTGTTAAATTTAAGTCAACTCCACTAAAATAGATATTATCAAAAACTGTTTGTTCTGCATCTAGATACTCTGTTACATCCTGAGAAAAATAAGAAATTTCTGTCAACTCAGATTTTATAATTCGTCCACTTGTGATATCTGTAGAATTAGTAAGAATTTTTGTAAGAGTTGACTTTCCTGCTCCATTTGGACCTACAACAGCAATTTTATCATTTTTTTCAATTGTAAAATTGATATCTTTAAAAACTAAAACATCATCATAAAATTTAGTAACATTTTCAAGCGAGATGAGAACTTTCGGAATTCTATCTGGTGGTGGAAATTTTATTTTTATATGATTTTCATAATCTGGTAATTCAATAAGTTCTATTTTTTCTAGTTGTTTTATTCTACTTTGAACTTGTTTAGCTTTAGTTGCTTTGTATCTAAATCTATCAATAAATTTTTTTGTATCTTCAATCTTTTTTTGCTGAAGTTCGTATTGTTTATAAAGCTGTTCATCTCTTTCTTTTTTAAAGTTTAAATATTGATTATAAGTTCCATTAAAGAAACTCATTTTATTAGCAAATATTTCAAGCGTTCTATTAGTAACAGAGTTTACAAAGTAGATATCGTGAGAAATGACTATCAAAGCACCATTATAAGATTTCAAGAAATCAATTAACCATTGTAAAGTATCAATATCAAGATGATTTGTAGGTTCATCAAATAGTATTATATCGTTATAAGAAGAAAGAATTTTAGCGAGTTCAATTCTCATTTGCCAGCCACCGGAAAACTCATCAACGGTTCTTGTAAAATCTTTTTCATTAAAACCTAAACCTATTAAAATTTTTTCTATATCTGCTTTGATTTTTTCTTCATTGTAAAATTCTAATTGATTATGAATTTCACCCAAGGCTTCGATTATTTCTAACCTTTCATATTCGTCAGTTGTTTCATTCAGTAAATTATTTAAATCTACTTCTTTTGTTTTTAAATAATTTAATGTTTGATGTGAATTAAAAACCTCGTTGAAAAGAGTATTTTGAGAATGATTGATAAATTCCTGCGGTAAATAACCTATAGCAAGATTTTTTCTTTTATGAACTTTACCAGTTTCAGGCTGAATTTCTCCTAACAAAACTTTCAAAAAAGTTGATTTCCCTGCTCCATTTGAGCCAACAAGTGCTATCTTATCATTTTTATTAATTTTTAAATTGACATTCTGAAAAAGATATTTACCACCAAATTGAACAGAAAGATCTATTATATCAATCATAAAAACAACCTCATTTAATAACAGCTATTTTAGTGCTTGATACATTATTATTAATATCACTTGCAAATATCAAATATATACCTGAACTTAATTTTTTTCCATTAGAGTCCTTGCCATCCCAAATGTATCTACCGGAATTGATATTATTAATTTCTCTGATAAGTTCCATTGATGTGTTGAAAATTTTAATAGTTGAGTTTGATGTTAACCCGTCAATTATAACACTATTATGTTTTTCATAATTAAAAGGATTTGGAAAAACTTTTAACGCAAAATTATCTTCGGATTTCGTAAATGGAGTTTGAACACTAAATATTCCATTTGTTGTTGAAATGTAAATTATTCCTTTTTTTTCATCTAAAGCAATGGAGAGTATATTATTTGATGTTAATGGACTGTTTTCTGTAGTAAAGTTATAAATTATATCATAACCATCTGGACTTAATAAAAATAACCCACCTGTTTTTGTTGCAACCCATTTTCTGTTTGCATTATCAACAATAATTTGATTAATTGACTGATTTCTCATTCCCCAAACTTTTCTAATACTATTTTTCGGATTATTTATATTAGAAATTATATTTATTCCAGCAGTTGTTCCAACCCAAAGTTCAAGATTATTATCCATTGCAATAGATGTAACATAATTAGAATTCAATCCATCAGTTGTAGTTATATTTATATTGATATCATCATTTGTATTATCATAAGTATCATTTTCGTTAAAAAGTATCAATCCGTTATTATTAGTGCCAATCCATTTATTCCTATACAAATCTATGTATAAAGTATTAAATTCAGTTAGTGAAGGAAAATTATTCATTGGAAACATATAAAAACGATTTTTAACTTCTACTCCAAGTTGAATTCTATTAAGTGAAAGATAAGATAAAAACCAGATATTATTTTTGTTATCCTGTTTGATATCACTAATTACAAAGAAATTTGTATCTATATCAATTCCCTTAAATGGAGTATTTCTTGTTGTATAATCTTTAACAAAAATAAGAGAATCGTTCTTTAAATGATATTTTCTTGCGCCATACCCCCATCTTGCAATATAAATTGTATCTTGTAATGTAGGATATATTCGATGTGTTGTATTTAACAAAACATTTTGCCAATTATTGGATAATGTATTATAATAATAAAAACCAGAGCTGTAATCATATGTTTTATTAGTTACCCACAAAATATTATTAGCAAAACTTAAATTCCCACTAGATATATCATATGGAGTATTTACATTTATAGAATTTTGAGAAAATAAATTAATAATTTTGTAATTATCAACAAACCAAAGCGAATCTCCAACTAAAACTGGAAAATTTACTATTTCGTTATAGGTTGATTTTTTTAGTTCTTTATCAACAATCATTACTCTTAAATCTTTTAAGACAATTAATTTATTGTTTAATTTAATATCCTTAACTTGAGTTTCAAACAAATACAAAGAATCATTAGAAAATGTATAAAGATTATTATCGGCAAGGATAAAAAGATTATTATTAAAAATTTCAATTTTTTTAATTGATGAAACACTTAAATTTGCAAAAGTTACTTGCTCCCACGAAGATTTTATATTCAAATATTTTGAATTTTGTTTTTGTCGAACCAATCCGTTTTTATAAGCTATATACATTAACTCATTATATTTCAATATATTAATTAAATCGGAATTATTATCAAATGGAAATTGAGTGTAAGTATCAAGAATTTTAAGAGATTTGAAATCAAAAATTACAATACCAAAATTAGTTATTACATAAATAGTATCATTGACAATACTAAAGCTTTGAATAGATTTATTTAAATAATCCGATTTTTGTATATCATAATTCGTAATAACAGTTTTTGTTTTTAAATCATAAACATCGATAATACCTTCTGAATAACCCAGTAATAATTTATCTTGATAATATTTAATTGCAGTAAAATTATTACCCTTTAATCCGTTGATTTTGCTAATAATTTGAATATCTTTTATATTAGGATCTATTGAAAATAACGAGTTATTATTTATGTAAAATGCATAATTATTACTTCCTTCGGCAGCAGTAAAATTGCTAAATGAAGGATAAAACTGCCATAGATTTATTTGAGCGAATAAATTAGTAAAGAAAAGAAATAAAAAAATGTATTTTTTCATTATAAAGCCTTAAAGAGATTCACCATTTCAATAGCAGATAAAGCAGCATCCCAACCTTTATTACCTGCTTTTGTTCCAGCTCTTTCTATTGCTTGTTCAATATTATCTGTTGTTAATACGCCAAAAATAATTGGTATTTCAGTTTCTAAAGATGTATGAGCTATTCCTTTGCTTACTTCAGCAGCAACATAATCAAAATGTGGAGTAGCTCCTCTAATTACAGCCCCTACACATATTATTGCATCATATTTTTTTGTTTTTGCTAATTTTTTAGCAGTTAATGGAATTTCAAAAGAACCTGGAACTTTTACAATAGTAATTTTATCTTTTGTACCATTGTGTCTAACAATACAGTCAATAGCTCCTTCTACAAGTTTATTTGAAATAAAATCATTAAATCTTGCTGCTACAATAGCAAAATTTAAACCTTCTGCGTTTAATTTACCTTCAATTGTATTCATTTTAGACCTCATATTTTTTGATAATAATTTATAATATTTTCATAGTTTTTTTCTGTAATATAAAAGTTACCAAAGTTTATCTCATCTTTCTTATTGCCCCCATGAAAATCTGAACCTCCAGTAGCAATTAAATAATAGTTTTCAGCTAAATAATAATAATGATGCGTAATATGAGAGTTATGTGATGGATGAATAAATTCGAATCCATCTATTTGAGAATCAATAAGATATTTTATGTAATCTTCTTTTATTCTATTTGGATGAGCCAATATTGCAATCCCACCTGAATTGTGAATATAATCAATTGCAACTTTAGGAGAAACGTGAACTCTTGGCTCATATGCATAACAGTGCATACCAAGGTGTTTATTAAAAGCTTCGGTAATATCTTTCACATATCCTTTTTTCAACATAATGTTTGCAATATGCGGACGGCCCAAAGTTTTGGATACATTATTTTCTAAAACATCCTCAAAAGTAACATTAATTCCATTTTTTTGTAATTTTTTTGTAATTTTTTTTATTCTTTCAACTCTTTCTTTTGATATATATTCTAAGAAATTGATTAATTCTTCATTGTGCAAATCGATAAAATAACCTAAAATATGCATTTCCTCGCCTTCGTAATCTGTGCTTATTTCTAAACCAGGAATGATTTCAATATTCAATTTTTTTGCATAATCAATAACATCTGTTTTTAAATAGGCATCAACTGTATCATGATCAGTTATACTAATAATGCTTAAATCATTTTGCTTTGCCAAATCTATTATTTGAAATGGGCTATAAAAACCATCCGAAAAGGTTGTGTGAATGTGTAAATCAATTTTTTTCATTTCCTAATTTTCCTATATTTAAACTTTTAATTTAAGATTATTATCATTATTTTACAAATTATTTATTGGAGTAATTCTATGAAAGAAATTGAAGTTAAAATCTTAGAAGTTAATGTCACAAATCTAGAAAAAAAATTATTTAGTTTAAATGCCAATCTTGTTTTTTCTGATGTTTTAGAAGCAGTTTATTTTAACCTACCTTTAAATTTTCCAAACGCCCAAAATATGACTATTAGAATCCGAAAAGAAGGTAATATCAATGTGCTAACCCTGAAAACAGCTAAAGAACAAGTTGATAATATAAAAATCCGTGAAGAAATTGAAACAGAATTTGAAAATTTTGAAAATTTATATAAAATACTAACAACACTAGGTTTAACTGAAAGATTACATATTAAAAAGTATCGTAAAATTTATGAATTAAATAATGAAGTTAAATTTATGATTGATATTCATTTAGATGATTTATCTTATATACCGCCACTACTGGAAATTGAAGTTAAAGATGTTTCTTTGATAGAAAAGTATGTTCAATTATTAGATTTTAATATGGAACAATGCTGTAATTTTAATGTGTTTGAGTTAATTAATTATTACTCTACAAAAATACATAAAGAGAAGGATATTTAGAAAATATGTAAGTTGGTAAATTTAGCTACCAGAAATAAAGCTAAAATTATTGCAATTGAAATTTTTATTATTATTTTTATTACTTTACTTACTATCAAAAAGGATATACCCAAAAGTATTAACACTACTGGCCAAAATTTACCAATATTTGATAAATCATTTTGTATAAATCCTAAATTATAAAGTAATATTAAAATACCACTTACTAAAAAGAACGTTGCAAAAGGAATATTTCTCATATTAGACCTTTAACAATAATATTAATCCAAGTATAATTAAAATTATCGGTATGAAAAGACTAAAATCAACATCAAAATAATTAAAGGCTAAAATTGTGCTACCTAAGAGAATAAGAAAAATACCAAATTTAGAATTTCTTTCTGACTTTTTTATTTCTTGATTATCAGTTACAACTGTATTTGTTTCTTCTACTGGTTCAACGACAATTTCATTTTCATTACTTTGATTAGATTTTTGTGAGTTATTTTGTTCATCACTTTTCTTTAGTTCAAAATCATATGGTAAAATTAACCATAATGCTATATACAAAATTAATGTAATACCAAAGTTCAATGATAAAACTACAAAAATAACTCTAATGATGTTAGGATCAAAATTAAAGAATTCACCTAAACCACCGCAAACACCAGCAATTTTTTTATTTTTAGATGATTTAAATAAAGTTTGCATAACCAATTCCTATTTTTATTAATTATGACAGGGCATAGGAACAAATTGTTACAATTATTAATTAGAAATTTCATTATCATATGGTAAAACAAACCACATTGCTATATATAGAATGATAAAGAATCCGTAGAAAAATGCGCCGACAAAAAATATAATTCTGAGTAAATTTACATCAAAATTAAAATATTCTGCTAATCCTCCACAAACACCAGCAATTTTTTTATTTGATGATGAACGGTATAATTTTTTCATAAGTTTTCCTGAATTGTTTATTACAAATATAATAAAAATTGAATCCTATCCCAAGAAGTTATGAATATGATTTTGTATAATAAAATCGGTCGTCCTAAAAAATTTCCCAAATTAGTTTGGGATATATTCGACGACCGATTTCTTTTTAATTATTTTTCAGCTTTGAGCATTTATTATTTGAAAATGCCAAAATACTCAATAAGATTAAGCTTTGATTCTTTCGCCTTTTTCTTCAGTAATAAATAGCCAGCCTACAACTTTACCAATATCAATTGTTTGGAAATTATTCCAGAAATCTTTTGTAAATACAAATGTTGAACTTGTATCATTTGTAGGAATACTTTCAGCTTGAGCAATGATAGTTTTAATTCTTTCTATCCAAACTCTCATATTTTCAACTCTTAAATCTATCCATCCTTGATAAGCCCAGGAATTGATATTTTCAGGTGTAATATCCAATTCGTTTTGCCCTCTAAACGGTGGAATTTTAATTTCATTACCACGAATTAGGCTTTCACCATCCGGTAGTAAAATAGGAATTCCAACTGAAACTGCCTGGGATACAATTTTTTCATTATTTTTAAGAAATTCGGTAATTTTTTTGCTAAGAACTTCAGGTGAATTATTAATGATATTTTCCATATTTGAGAAAACTTTTTTAAGTAAATAAATTTCAAAAAGTAATTTAGAAAGTCTTGGTGGTCCAAGCATTTCAAAAGCAACACTATCGATATCATTAATTTTTTCAAGTTCTTTGAGTTTTTTAACAGCCATATGTTGCATAAAGCCAGCTCGATAAGTTGGATTAAGTGTAGCAATATCTAAAGCATTAATAACATCATGCCCTGTATTACGGCCCTTTATTTCATTGACAATGATATCTGCAATCTCTTCTGGAGTTACAAACTCCATTTGCCCTTGAAGTGTTATAGCTTCAAATTCACCTCTTGAAAACAAGCCATTTTCTCCAGTATCAATAAAAACATTTTTCAAAGTTTCATCTTTAGCTGGAAATTTTTCATCAGGAATAAGCTGTAATTTATTCTCTAATTTAATAGCATTATCAAAGTTAACATCTAGTAATTGGATAGGTTTCCCTCTTTTTTTAATTTCCCCGAATTCAATTCTTTTCCATGCAATAGCAGCAGTTGGTTTAATTTCTTTTGTAATAGCACCGGGCGTTCTTCCCATTAAAAATAATAATAATGTATGGGCGCCCCCAATAGCAGATTTACTTAATAGAACACGAGAAGGTTTTTCCTCACTATGAGTATAAGGAATATTTAACCCCATACCGCCAGTTCCAGATGTACCAATTTTAAAATACAAACCAGTATTAACTGCATTCATAGCTGAATATAAGATTTGAATATGCCTGATTAACTGTGGAGTATACATTGTACAAAGTAATTTTTCGGTAAGTTGAGCTAATTCATCATAATCTTTTTTTACTCCAAGAACATTTTTAATTTCACGATAAGTAGAATATACATCCTGATAAGCAATAGCCGTAGCAGTATTAATACAATCGATAATAATATCAGGATTATAAGTTGTAATTATTTTGTAAAGAGCAGAGTTCTCTAAAATATCTTCATCTAAATCATCCATAATATCGTGAATTAGTTTAGCACGAGAAACAGGATCTTTTAATAACTCACTTCTGTCTGAATCTTTAAATTCTTCTCTTACAAAAATGTTACCCCACCAGCCTTTAAAATATCCTTTAGGCAATTCTGGAAAATGCTCACGATAAGTTTTAAGAGCTTCATCAACTTCATGCTTAAAAAGAGATGTAATAATTACTTCTTTGGGCTGTTCTTTTACAATATGCTTTACAACTGCACTACCAACCAGCCCATAACCTCCCAAAACGAGAACTGTTTTGTTTTTAATATCCATAATACCACCAATTAATAAGTTAATTTGATGGTTTTAAATTAAAAAAAAAATAATACAAAAAAAATTAATTTAATATCGGTTTTGAAATTAAAAAAGTAGTTGATTTTTTTTTCAACTACTTTTTTATATTGAATAATTCTATGATAAAATTTTATAAAGTCATCTTAAATTTTATATAATTTTACCATATTTTCCATACTATTAGCTAATTTATTGATGTCTTCAGTACCAGATAAAATATTGTTTACTGCACCCAAAGTTTCTTTTAATGAAGAATTAATTTCAGCAAAATTATTGACTATAATTTCATTATTATCTTTACTTTGCAATAAATGCTCCTGTATTTTTCTAAAATTATCTAATAATAAAATTATGTTATTTTCTATTTTTTTGAAGTTCTCACCAAAATTATTTGTCATAGTATAAGTTTTATTAGCCTGGTTTACACTATCTTTAATTTGTTCCACAGTTGTAAAAGTATTTTTTTGAATATTTTTAATCATTTCAGCAATTTCTTTTGTAGCTTTACCTGTTCTTTCGGCTAATTTTCTCACCTCATCTGCAACAACAACAAAACCTCTTCCTTGTTCGCCAGCAAGGGCAGCTTCAATTGCAGCATTGAGAGCAAATAAATTTGTTTGATCAGCAATTTCATCGATAGTGGTGATGATACTTGTAATCATTTCAGCATCTTTTGATAAATTTGTAATATTATTTGAAATACAAGATATATTATTCACTAAATTTTCAAGCGTAATTAAACTATCATTTAACATTACCATATTTTCTATTATATTATTTTCAACTTGCGAAAAAATATCTGTAGTTTTATTATTATCACTGGTAATGTTAGATATCAAGTTATAATTTGTATTGTTAAAATCTTGTATTGTTTTATTGATAAAATCTAAATGTTCAAATACTTCGTTAATTACTTTGCTTATTTGTTGCGAAGTTGTTGCAAATTCATTGGTATATGATGAAATTGAAAAAGAAGCGTTTGTTATACTACTTATTGGTTTTGTTAATATTTCCATCAGTTTATTGATATTTTGAACTAATATATTATAATTACCTTTATATTTGTTGGTATCAATTCTTTGTGTCAAATCATTATTGGAAACAAATAAAATGATTTGATTTTAGTTATTGACTAAATTATTAAGAGTTTGTATAAACTCGTTAAATGTTTCTGTTATGATATGTTGTTTTCCAGGATAATTTTTTATTTCAACTCCCAAATTTCCATTTTTTATATTTTCGAGTGTATCGAGTAAGGATTTTATTGTTCCTATATGTAAATTAGAAATATCATTAATTCTATCAACTAACTTCTTATACTCATTATTGTATTTAGCAGAATTTAGTTCGTAATCCCAATCCCCTTGTTTTTGTTGTTGTTCGTAATTTCCAATATCAGTAGTTATGCCGACAATTGTTTCTTTAACTTTTATAAAACTCTTTTCTAACTCACCAATTTCATTTTTACTAGTAATTTTATAATCAGGGGAAATACCATTTGAGATATCAATGGCTAACTTTTTCAATTATTGATTGGTTTGGTAACAATTCTACCTATAGTAAATGATACAATATATGATATTTCTAATACAATTATTGTGGATACAATGATAAAAATAAAACGAATTTTATTTAATTCTGCAAAAACTTTGCTTTTTGGAACAACAACATAAAATTTCCATTCTTCATTACCTGTAATAGTAAAAGGATATTGTTTAACTATATAATCACTTTCCGATAAATTTGATAAATAAGAATTTACATCAGTCAAATTCAAATTTTCATGATGATGACCGATTATTTTATTATCTTGACTGGTTATGAATACAAAACCATTTTCATATGGTTTAATTTTACTTAAAACATCTTTTATATAATCTAATGTTAAATCTATTCCAATGATACCTTGAAATTTATTATTTTTCATAATTGAAACGGTAACTGAAGTAATAGGTTCTGCAATCATCCAGACACAAATATATTCTGGATTATCATCAAAAATAGTTTCAACCATTTTATCGATTTTTAATCTATCATCTTTTTTGTTAAATCATAATCTTTTATAATTGATGAAACTGGTAATAGTTGATTTAACGCTTTCTCTAATTTTTTTGCAATTTCCGTGCTTTCACTTTTTGAAATATTTTGCAATTCTATTTGAACATTATTTTTTATGGCATTTTCGAATATATTAAAAATTATTATTGTTCCAATAAAATATATTATAATAAAAGAAATTATTACATTTAATATTATTTTACCTGAAATAGAATTTTTATAAATTAACTCCTTATTTTTTTTGAGAAATATACTTTATTTTTATTATAATTTAAAATTTTTTTCTTGTCAATGTTATATTTTTTTATATACATCATACCTATATTGTCATTTTTCTTTCATTTACAAATTTTCCGAAAATAATAGACCAATATTCTTGTCGAATTTAACCATCACTTAACATTTAATTTACAATTCCGTAATTATCAAATATTAATTTGAAAGCAACAATTGGATATTTTATGCAAATAGATATTAAAAACTTAATAGGCAAATATACCAATACCAAATATCCAATTTGGTTTATATCGTTTATTGCTTTATTATTAGACAAAATATTAAGAATAAAAGAAATTAATTCTTTTTTAGCAAAGAATTCTGATAAATACAATATTGATTTTATTGATGAAGTTTTTGATTATTTGAATTTTTCATTTACTATTCTTAATAGTGATTTTGCAAGAATTCCATCTGAAGGGCGTCTAATAGTTGTTGCTAATCATCCTCTCGGCGGAATGGATGGATTGGCTATTCTCAAACTAATTAATTCTGTTAGAAAAGATGTAAAAATTGTGGCAAATAGTACTTTAAGTGTAATTGAAAATATAAAGGATTTAATTATCCCCTTTACATTAGATAGTAAAATTCCTCAAAAAGAAAGCATCCAGATGATTGCGAATGCACTTCAAAATGAAGAATGTGTTATATTTTTCCCGGCCGGTGAAGTATCAAGATTAAAATATTGGACGATTAAAGATAAAAAATGGAATAAAGGTCCTGTTTATTTTGCTAAAAAGTATAATGTACCAATACTTCCTATTCATATAAAAGGGAAAAATTCTATTTTATTTTATCTCATTGGTATTTTTAGTAAATTTCTTTCTATGTTAATGCTACCAAGAGAGTTATTTTATCAAAAGAATAAATTAATTCATTTTACAGTAGGCAATTATATTCCAGCTAAGAATTTAGGAAATTTTGATAACTCATTAACTTCCAACCTACTAAGAAAACATGTTTATAAAATAGCAAAAAATAAAAAAGGCATCTTCAAAACAGAAAATAATATTATACATCCAATTGATAAAAAAATTCTTTTGGAAGAAATTAAGAAATGTGAAACATTATATCAAACTGATGATGGCAAAAAAGTTATTATAACAGATTTTTTAACTACACCTAATTTAATTACTGAAATAGCAAGATTAAGAGAAATTACCTTTAGATTAGTTGGCGAAGGTACTGGCAATAAAAAAGATACAGACAAATATGATAAATATTATAAACACATTATTCTTTGGGATAATAATGAACTTGAAATAATTGGTTCATATAGAATTGGTATCGGTAAAGATATATACGAGAAATATAGCATAGATGGTTTTTATACTTCTACATTATTTTCTTATTCAAATGAATTTTTAGAATTTTTACCTTACTCTGTTGAACTAGGAAGGAGTTTTATACAAAAGAAATATTGGAATTCATTTGCTCTTGAGTATTTATGGCGTGGAATGGGATGTTATTTTGCTAAATCTCAGGATATAAGATATCTGTTTGGTGTTGTAAGTATTAGTAATATGTATCCCGATGATGCAAAAAAATTATTAGTTTATTATTATAAAAAATGGTACGGCAAAGAATTAGGTGTTAACTCTAATAATCCTTTCATACTTTCTGAAAAAGATAATCATTATCTTTCTGTAATATTTAATTCTGAAGATATTAAAAATGATTATTTAACATTAAAACAAACTCTTAAAAATTATGGTGTTAGCATTCCTACATTGTACAAAAATTATGTTGAATTATGTTATAAAGAAGGAGTTCATTTTCTAAATTTTGGAATTGACGAAGATTTTGGCAATTGTATAGATGGCTTTATAATGTTAGATTTGCATTATATTACAGAAGATAAAAAGAAAAGATATTTCACTTTAGCACAAGAAACAGAAGTTTCATAGCTACTCCCATAAAAAAGCCCTCTTGCAAATTTTTTGCGGAGGGCGATTTTTATTTTTTTCTATCAAGTTCTTCAATTACTTTTTTAATAGCTTCTGGATAAATTTTCCACTCGCATTCTTCCAAAACTCTTTTTTGTAAAGTTTCAGGTGTATCATTTTCTAAAACAGGTATTGATTTTTGTAATATTATTGGCCCTGCATCAACTTCATCAGTAACAAAGTGAACAGTTGCCCCAGTAATTTTTTCCTTTGCTTCCAATACTTTTTCGTGAACTTTAATTCCAAAATATCCTTTACCACCAAATTTTGGCAATAATGAAGGATGTATGTTTAATATCCTGTCTTTAAATGCATTAATTAAATGAGAACTTAAAATTGTCATAAAACCGGCTAAAATAACTAAATCTACTTTATTCTCATTCAATACATTAATGATTTTATTTTCAAAATCTACTTGAGATGAAAATTGCTTTTTAGAAATTATTTCGTAATTAATATTGTGTTTTTTGCATCTTACTAAAGCATAAGCTTTTGAATTTGATGAAATAACAACAGAGATTTTTACATTTTTTAAGAACCCACTTTCAATTGAATCAATAATTGCTTGTAGATTTGTACCACCTCCAGAAACTAAAACACCTAAATTATACATATTTCTTCCATATCTTGATTGCGTTTAACAATTTTACCAATTTTAAAGGCTTTCTCTCCCAACTTTTTTAATTCTTGTATTACAAATGGCGATAAAGCATCTTCAACAATAATAATCATTCCAATACCCATATTAAATGTATTAAACATATTTCTATCATCGAGCTCAGCCCTTTGTTGAAGTAGCTCAAAAATTTTTGGAATTTCCCAACTCCCTTTTTGAATTTCTGCACACCATTCTTTAGAATATGCTCTTGGAATATTTTCTATAAAACCACCACCTGTTATATGTGCAATACCTTTAATTCTGAATTTTTTCTTTAATTCAAGAATAGGTTTTACATAAATTTTTGTTGGTTCTAAAAGGACATCGCCTAATTTTCTGCCATAAAAATCGTTATCGTATTCCTCTTTTTTAATTAATTTTCTAACAAGTGAATAACCATTTGAATGAATACCAGAAGATGCAATTCCAATAATTGCATTACCTTCACGAATATTTTTACCATCGATAATATCCGATTTGTCGACAACTCCAACGGCAAAACCTGCAATATCATATTCTCCTTCGTCGTAGAAATCTGGCATTTCGGCTGTTTCTCCTCCAACAAGCGAAGCACCAGCCTGAATACAACCGTTGGAAATTCCTTTGACAATTTCAGCAATTTTTTCAGGTGTTATTCTTCCAGTTGCAATATAATCAAGAAAGAATAATGGAATTGCACCAGAACACAAAATATCATTAACACACATAGCTACGCAATCAATGCCAATAGTATCGTGTTTATCAAGTTCGAATGCAATTTTTAATTTTGTTCCAACTCCGTCTGTACCAGAAACCAATACAGGTTCTTTTATTTCTAATTTTTTCAAATCTAAATTGTATAATGCACCAAATGAACCTAAATCAGTTAATACATTACAACTGTAAGTAGATTTAACATATGATTTCATTAGTTCAACAGCTTTGTAACCGCGAGTTACATCAACGCCGGCATCTTTATAAGATATCATTTTGACTCCTTATTAAATTGGATAATTACCATCATAACAAGCTGTGCAAAATCCACAATTAGCATCTTTGAAAGCTTTTAACATTCCTTCGATTGAAATATAATAAAGTCCATCTGCGCCAATTTCTTTACAAATTTCCTCAATTGATAAATTAGCAGCAATTAAATGTTCTCTTTCTGGTGTATCTATACCATAAAAACAAGAGTATTTTATTGGCGGTGCACTTGACATAACAAATACTTTTTTAGCTCCTGCGTTTTTCAGAAGTCTAACAATGTTTTTTGTGGTTGTACCACGAACAATTGAGTCATCTATCATAATAACATCTTTACCACGAACATTCTCTTTTAATGGTAAAAGTTTAATATCTACACTTATTCGCCTATGATCTTGCCCGGGTTTAATAAAAGTTCTTCCAACATAGGAATTTCTAACAAAGCCTTGAGAAAAAGGAATTCCGGAAGCCATATAATAACCTAAAGCTGCACTTGTACCCGATTCCGGAACACCGATAACTATATCTGCATTAATGCCGTGTTCATAAAATAATTGTTTTCCTAAATTTATTCTTGCTTGATTAACATTAAGCCCATAATGATAACTATCTGGACGAGAAAAATATATGAATTCAAAAGAACAAAATTTACCAGGTACATTTCTTTTTTCATACTTTTGTTCTGTTATACCTTTGGGAGAAATTGTAATAATTTCACCAGGTTCTAACCATCTAACAAATTCAGCTTTAACCGTATCCAGCGCTGCAGTTTCTGAAGCAAAAATATAAGCATCACCTAATTTTCCATAGCACAAAGGTCTAATACCATAAGGATCTGTAAAAGCAATAAATTTGCGTTTTGTCATCATTAAGATTGAATAACCACCTTTAATAACACCCATTATTTCAATAATAGCTTCCTGTATGGTTTCAGTTTTGAGACGGTTTCGCATTATCAAAGCAAGAATAATTTCGGAATCTGTGGTAGATGTAAAGTACATTCCCTGATTTTCTAATTCATTTCTCAATTCTGATGAATTTCTAATATTTCCGTTGTGGACTAAAGCAATTTTTCCTTCTTTATAATTTCTGACAATAGGTTGAGCGTTTTCGATTACACTATCGCCTGTTGTTGAATATCTAACATGCCCAATGGCGTCTGTTCCTGAAAGAAAATTAAGGACGTGTGGTTCAAAAACATGTTGAACAAGACCTTGATCTTTGTAAAATAATAAATCGCCATCTTTTCTAACTGCAATCCCTGCACTTTCTTGCCCTCTATGTTGTAGAGCCATTAAGCCATAATAAGTTAACTTAGCAGCATCATTTGTAGATAAATTATATACACCAAAAACGCCGCATTCTTCGTTTATTTCTCTGAACATTTTAGCCCTTGTTATTTATTAAAAATACGAGATAAAACCTCTTTGTATGCACCTTCAACATTGCCTAAATCTCTACGGAATCTATCTTTATCGAGTTTTTCATTAGTGGTAGCATCCCAAAATCTGCAGGTATCTGGCGAAATTTCATCTGCTAAAATAATAGTACCATCGCTAGTTTTTCCAAATTCCAATTTAAAATCAATAAGTTTGATATTTGCTTTTAGTAATTCTTGCTTTAAGATTTCATTAATTTTTAACGCAGTAGATTTGATATAAGAAATTTCATCCTCTGTAGCAAATCCAAGGGCAGAAGGATAGCTATCTGGAATGAGCGGATCGCCTAATTTATCATCTTTATAAGAAAATTCTATTGTAGGATGCAATAAAACTTTTCCTTCTTCCAATCCTAACCTTTTTGCCATGTTTCCAGCAGCAACATTTCTTACAATGACTTCCAATGGTACAATTGTTACTTTCTTGACAATAGTTTCTCTATCCGATACTTCTTTTACAAAATGCGTTGGAATTCCATTTTTTTCTAATAACTGGAAAAAATAATTGCTTAACTTGTTATTGATGACACCTTTTTCAAGAATTGTACCTTTTTTTTCGCCATTAAAAGCAGTAGCGTCATCTTTGTAATAAATTAAGTATTCTTCAGGATTATCTGTAAGAAATACTTTTTTTGCTTTACCCTCGTAGAGAAGAGTTGCCATAAAATGCTCCTTTTTTTATATTTTTAATTCGTCAACATCAAAAGTTCTTTCACAATAAATACATCTAATTTCAATAGTAGATTTATCTTCAACAACAAATTTTGTGAGTTTTCCTTCAGCTTTAGTAACACAGTTTGGATTAGGACATTCCCAAAGATTTTCAAGTTTATCAGGAACTTCTACTTTAAATTTATTAACAACTTTATAGTCATTGATAATATTAATTGTTGCAGTAGGAGCAATTACAGCTATTCTATCTACATCCTCTTTTTTTAATTCTCTATTTTCGAATTTCAAAATATCTTTTTTCCCACTTTTACCGCTGAAATTCATACCCAAAGTAACAACATCATCTGTATTTGGATGTAAAATTGATAAAACTTTCATTGCTTTTCCGGCAGGAATATGATCAATAACTGTTCCATTTTTTATAGCATCTACTTTTAATTCTTTCATTGTAAACCTCCAAGTAAAGATGTTAAAATTGCTTGACGAACATAAACACCATTTTTAGTTTGCTCGAAATAATGTGCGTATTTTGTTGTATCTACATCTGTTGTAATTTCATTTACTCTTGGTAAAGGATGCAAAACTTTTAAATTATCTTTTACATTAGTAAGCATTGCTGCATTTAATATATACAAATTTTTAACTTTTTCATACTCATGCAAATCGGCAAATCTTTCTCTTTGAATTCTTGTCATATATAAAATATCAACTTTACCAACTACTTCTTCGATGTTATTGTGTTCACTGTAACGAATACCTCTTTTTTCAAAATCACTTAAAAAGTGTTCTGGCATTCTTAAATTTTCTGGAGAAACGAAATAAAATCTTGGATTAAAGAATGAAAGTGCATAAACTAAAGAATGCACTGTTCTACCATATTTTAAATCACCAACAAGACAAATATCTAAATTTTCCAATCTGTTTTGTGTTTTCATAATAGTATAAACATCCAGAAGAGATTGAGTAGGATGTTGATTAGCTCCATCACCAGCATTAACTACAGGAATGTCAACAACTTCAGCTACATATCTTGCAGCCCCTTCGAGTGGATGTCTCATTACAATAATATCGGCATATTGGCTAATAACTTTAGTAGTATCTGCCAAAGTTTCACCTTTTGAAACAGATGTATTAGCTGTTCCTGTCATAGAAATTACTTCGCCGCCAAGTCTTTTCATTGCAGTTTCAAAAGAAAGATGCGTTCTTGTTGATGGTTCAAAAAACAAAGCTGCCATTAATTTACCGCGTAAATCTGGCTTAACTTTACCTGTTTCAATAGCATCAGCAAGTTCCATAAATTTCAAAATATCTTCCTTGCCCAAATCTCGCATTGAGATTAAATCTTTCATATAAACTCCTTAAATTATTTTAATAATTTCTCAACTTGAGTAAATTATGCTTCTACTGTACGATTGAAAATATAGTCTATATTTTTTAACATATTATCAGTATTAAATATAGATTTTAATTCATCTTCAGATAAATATTTACGAGCATCTTCTGATTTTAGTAACTCATCTAATAAATTTTTATCTTTATTTGCCCATACTTCCATTGCAGAAGTTTGAACAATTTTATATGCTTCCTCTCTTGTAATTCCTTTTTCAGTAAGTTTTAATAAAACTTTTTGAGAAAAGACTAGTCCACGAGTAAGATTTAAGTTTTTTAGCATATTTTCTGGATATATAATTAAATTTTTGATAAGATTTATAGCAAGTCCAAGCATATAATCGAGTGCAATTGTGCTATCTGGAACAATAACTCTTTCAACAGATGAATGACTTATATCTCTTTCGTGCCAGAGAGCATTATTTTCCAGAGCAGCCATAGCATTAGCTCTTAATAATCTTGCAAGTCCGCAAAGTCTTTCACTAATAATAGGATTTCGTTTATGTGGCATAGCAGAAGATCCTTTTTGCCCTTTGCTAAAAAACTCTTCAGCTTCCAATACTTCAGTTTTTTGCAAATGTCGGATTTCCGTTGCAATTTTTTCTAATGTAGAACCAATAATAGCAAGAGTAGAGAGAAATTCAGCGTGTCTATCTCTTTGTATCACTTGAGTTGAGATTGGTGCAGGTTTCAATCCAAGTTTTTTACAAACAATTTCTTCAATTTTAGGAGAAAGATGGTCAAATGTTCCTACTGCACCGGAAATTTGTCCAACGCTAATAACATCAATTGCCTTTTTTAATCTTTCAATATTGCGTTTAGTTTCTTCATACCAAAGAGCAAATTTAAGACCCATTGTAGTAGGTTCTGCGTGAATACCGTGAGTTCTACCAACACAAACAGTATATTTATGTTTTAAGGCTTGCTCTTTAAGAACTTGTTTAAGCTCCTCAAGATCATTTAATAATATCTCGCCAGCTTTTTTCATTTGTAAAGAAAGCCCAGTATCCAGAACATCAGACGATGTCATTCCATAGTGAATATGTCTTGATGCTGGTCCAACATATTCAGCAACATTTGTTAAAAACGCAATTACATCGTGCTTGGTTGTTTCTTCAATTTCAAGCACGCGATTTACATCGAAATTTGCATTTTTCTTGATAGTTTCGACATCTTCCCAAGGAATTTCGCCTAATTCAGCTCTAGCTTCACACGCAGCAATTTCAACATCCAACCAGGTTTTGAATTTGTACTCATCAGTCCAGATATGCCCCATTTCTTTTCTTGTGTAACGAGATATCATATTGTATTCCTATATTTGTTTATTAAATTTCAATTTTTGTTTCAAAAACTTATTAAGTATTTTTTCAAAAACCTTTTAATAATAATAACTTATCAAATATTATTTTCTCTTTTCATTAAAGCACTCCAACCAGCTTCTTTATATCGTTTAGCATTTTCCTTAAAGTCTCCTTTACCATAAATACCTCTGCCAACAATAATTAAATCTGCACCACCAAGCACTGCTTCTTCAACTGTAATATATCTTTGTCCAAGATTATCACCGGTTGCTTCCAAATTAACGCCGGGCATTGCAAGTAGCATATCAGAAGGCATTTTTTGTTTCAATTTTTTTATTTCATCTTTATTTGGGCCAAATCCAATAAAACCAGTTACATTTTTACTATATTTCTTGCCCATTTCTATAATTTTTCTTGTATATGTATCTGTGATTAAATTTCCCGCAGACGACATTGAAGATAAAAGAAAACAACTCCTTGGAATTGAAAGATTTTCGAACAATCCTTTAAGAATACCTTCACCTGGAATTCCGTGAACAGTAACAAATTCTGCCCACTCGGAAATTTTATAAATACCAGATTGATATTGCTTTCTTACTGTATTTCCAATATCAGCAAATTTTCTATCTTCGAAAATGAAAAATTCTTTTTCTTTTGCAAGTTTTTGTAATTTTGTGACAAAACTCCAAGCAAAATCTTCATAAATATCAATATGAGTTTTAAGCATCACAATCTCATCGCCTGTTTTTTCAATTATATCAAAGAAGTCTTTACTATTATCAACATCAAGAGATAAAACAAGATTAGTTTGTTTTTTATACATCAAGTCAATTAATTTTTTAGTTAATTCGTTAGAAGTTTTTTCTTTGATATCCTGCAAAGAGATTTTATTTGTTGTTGTTTTTTGATTTACAAAATTCAAAATCGTATTAACCTGTTCGTTTGATAAAATATTATTTTCTTTTAGAACATCAACAACATCCTTAATTGTAACAATTGAAATTAAATTATAACCTTTTTTTGCTAGTTCATCTTTGCCGCCGTTGGATCTATCAACAACGATAATGAAATCTTTAACTTTAACGCCACAACTTTCTAATTCTGCTGCTTGTTCAAATTTACTTTCACCAGTTGTCATAACATCATCAATTACAAGACATTTTTGCCCTTCTCGATAAATTCCCTCAATTTTTTTTGATGTTCCGTAAGCTTTTTCTTCTTTTCTAATATATATTAATGGCTTAGATATTTTTGTTGAAACTATTGATGCAATAGGAAGAGCCGTATAAGGAATACCAGTTAGAATATCAAACTCTAAGTTTTTGGTTAAATTAATAATTTCATCACAAATCAAATTCATCAGTTCTGGATACGAAACAATAATTCTTAAATCGATGTAAAAGGGCGAAATCAAGCCACTTTTTAATTTAAATTCGCCAAATTTAATAGCTCCTATTCTGTGCAATTCGAGTATGATTTTTTCTTTGTTGCTCACATTTACCTCTTTTTATTCTAAATTTTTATATGCAACTTTACCATTAATAACAGTTAAAACAACATCCCCTTGATAATGATAATTTTCAAAAGGCGAATATTTCGCTTTTGTGAAGAATTGCTCACCTTTAATAATATTTTTACGATATAAATCAATTGCAATTATATTTGCTCTTAAACCTACTTTAATCTTTCCAAAATCTTCCAATTTGAAAATTCTACTAATATTTATACTTGTTAATTCCATTACTCTTTGCAGTGATAATCTACCTGTAATAACAAGATTCAATAATAAAGGCATTAAAGTTTCCACACCAGGAAAACCAGAAGGTGCTTTTGAATAAGGTTTATTTTTTTCTTCCAGACTATGCGGCGCGTGATCAGTTCCAATATAATCCACAGTGCCATCGAGTATTCCCTGATAAATTGCCTCGTTATCTTCCTTTGTTCTAATTGGTGGATTAACTTTAGCATAATTTCCAGCAGTAGATATAATATCATCGGATAATAAAAAATGGTGTGGAGTTGTTTCACAATAAACTTTCACACCATCTAACTTTGCTTGACGGATAGTTTTAATCTCTTCAGCAGTAGAAACATGAGCTATAACTATCTTGTTGCCAATTTCTTTTGCTATTTTAATAGCAGTTTCTGTTGCTTTAATTGCCGCTTCTCGTGATCTTATTTTATTGTGATTTTCAATTGTTTGTGGAAAGATTTTTAAATTTTCATCTATAATTGTTTGGTCTTCGCAATGCAAAATAACAGGTTTTTTAATTTTTTTAGATATTTCAAAAACTTTATAAATTGTCTGCAAGTTATCAACAGTATCATTAGAACTTGTATAGGACATAAATAATTTAATTGCAGGCACATTATTGTATTCACTTAATTTTTCTAATTCTTTAAAATTCTTTCCATTAGCACCAAAAACAAAATATTTATTTAGAATAGATTTTTCAGCAGCTTTTTCCTTAATTTTCAAATTTTCAATTGTATCTGTTGGCGGTATTGTATTAGGCATATCAAAAACAGCCACATATCCTCCACGAACAGCAGCTTTAGTAAAACTTTCCCAATCTTCTTTATAACTTTGTTGTAAATCTCTTACATGGACGTGCGGATCAACAACTCCAGGAATAACTATTTTACGATTTAAATCTATAACTTCATTTTCACCTTCTGGTAAAACATCAACATTTACAATATCTGTAATTTTATCATCTTTGATAATAATGTTTTTGATATACTCGCCATTGATAGTTACATTTTTCAATACCATATTTCAATCCTTTCTTTTAAGAATTTTTTAATTGATTGATAATATTTTCCTTCATTACTAAAGTAATTTCAACAAGCCCAGCAAAATTTCCATCTTCATAAAATGGAAATTGGTGAATAAGTTTAGTAATACCATTTTTTTCTGTAATATATGAATTTTCTTTTTGAGTATTAAGTAATTCTAATAATTTAGTTTTTGCGGGCTCAGGATGACAATCTAATAAACTTTTGCCAATCAAATCCTTACCGCCATCATTATGAAATTGCTTAATTGATGCATAATTCATATAAATAATCAAACCGTTTTTGTCGCAAATAGTAACTGGTATAGATATTTCTTTAGCCCAATCAAAAATCTTCATTGTTAACTTCCAAAATATTTTCTGTTTCCAGTGGCAATTCTTTTAAATTTTCCAAACTCTTTAATTTCTTTAATTTGTTCAGGTTTTAAGACAGGACCTTCAACACAAAGAACTAATCCAGAAGGTTCACAAACACATTGCCCACATAAACCCACTCCACATTTCATATATCTTTCAAAAGAAAACTCGTAATTCAAATTATATTTCTCACACATTTCCACACCTTTAACAAGCATAATTTCAGGACCAGCAGCATAAATCATATCAAAATTATTTTGCTTAATAAGATTTTCTGCAACTTCAATAGCGTTGCCCTTGATACCAGCAGAACCATCATCCGTAGCAATTATATATTTATCTACATAATCTTTAATCACTCTATCTAATACTAATTCATTTTTATTTTTAGCAGCATTAATAAAAGTAATATTAGATTTACCTTTAAGTGATTGTGCTAAAAAAAATAAAGGTGGAACACCAACTCCACCTCCAATTAATAAAACATTATTTCCTTTTAAAGAAAACGCAGTACCATATGCGCCACGAATAGATAATATATCGCCAACATTCAATTTAAAAAGTTCTTCTGTAAAATTGCCAAATTTTTTAATGGTAATCATTAATTGATTATTGAAATTAGAAGCAATTGAGAAAGGCTTTTCTCCAACTCCATAATTTGTCAACATAACAAATTGGCCAGGTTTTGCTTTGAGAGATAAGTCAAAAATAAAAGATTTGACATTATCACACTCATCAATAATTTGTTTAATTCGGACAGTATACCTTTTGTCCATTATGAATTTTCCCGATTAATTCTTCAAAAGATTTAAAATTATTCTCTTTGATAAATTTATTCATTTCATTGAGTATTTTTTTGAAGACATTTTGCCCACGGTAGTAAACAGCAGACCCAACTCCAACCATAGTAGCGCCAGCCATCATCATTTCAATAGCATCCAATCCAGTTGTAACTCCGCCTGTTCCAATAATTGGTATCTTTACAGTTTTATAAACTTCGTAAACAATTTTCAAAGCAATAGGTTTGATGCAGGGCCCGGAAATTCCTCCAAAAGTATTTTTTAGCACTGGTTTACAAGCGATAGGATCAATTAGTAATCCAGGTCCAACAGTATTTATTAAAGTAAGTGCATCTGCGCCTGCATTTTCCGCAGCTTTTGCAATTGGTTTGATATCAGTTACATTAGGTGATAATTTGGCAATAACAGGAATTTTTGAAATAGATTTGACAGCTTTAACAACTTCAAAAACTCTATTTTCATCGTGTGCAAAAGGTCTTTCAAATTCATCAGCTACATTAGGACAAGATAGATTTAACTCTATGAAATCTGCTTTAGAAGTATTAACATACTCGGATAATTTTTTGAAATCTTCAACAGAACCGCCAAATACACTAATAATTATTGGAGCACTAGATACAGCTTTAAACTCCTCTACTTCTTGTATTCCAATTTCAATACCGGGACCAGCAAGCCCAACAGCATTCATCATTCCACCTGGGATTTCTGCCCAAATAGGACCTTCGTGACCAGTTCTTTCTTTAAGTGCGATTGATTTAGTAGTGACTATTCCGCAACCATCTTTTACAACTCGTTGCAAAGATGAGTAAGATATGCCTAATATTCCGGATGCTAAAACTAAAGGGGAACTTACTTTTATACCTAAAAATTCCATAATTTTACATTTGGTTATACAAAAATACAAAAAAATTTTAAATAATTGAAATTTTTCTCTCTATTGGTGGGATAAAAAGTTAATATTAAAAATACAATGATATACTATAACAAAATTATTATCAATAAGTTACGTTGTTTTACTTAAAATTTTGTTTACTTATTTAAAAATATATTTTTCAATAATTCTACTGGAAATTATAATATTTATTTAACTTTTTTATAATTGAATTTGCAAATATTCTTTTTATCTTTATCAAAGTCAATTCCAATTAAGTAAATTTGTCTACCATCATTCTTATAATTTTCATGATAATTATTATTTATTAATTCTTGTAGAGCATCTTTTTCTTTATCCATATAAAACTTAAATATATATAGCATTATCATGTAAAACAACAAAATTTAAATTATCATTATCAAATGTTTGTATTCCCTTAACTTCATACCCTAAGGATAAAAGATAAAGATAAAATACAGAATAAAAATAATTTTCAAATCTTCTTTTATCTTCATTCTCAAAATTTTTATGAGGCTCTGAAGCAAAAACAGAAGTAAAGAAATTTTTAACACCTTTTAAATCACTTTTATCCATGTAATCATGCAAATTATTTTGTGGCATGAATACATTTCGATCCCTAAATACTCTATATAACATAAAGTACTAAAACCATATCTAACAGATTTATTAGGCAATTCAAGAGTATAATAATGTATGTATTTACCTTCACTATCTTTTTCAGCAGATTTAAATATTAAATATCCTGTATGTAACAAAACCGCAGTAATATCGAAATTATCTAAATCATTACCGTAAACTTAGGTGCTATTTATTATACCTAGGGCAAGATCTGGTAGAAAATAATTTTGTTTTTTCATTACTTCAGTAATAACGGGAAGAGAATATTCATAACACGAATATTCATCATATTGATAATTGTGTATGATGTAATTTATTATATCATAAGGATTATATAACTCATCTTTAAACCAATAATATCCATTATACCACTCTTTTATTTTCTTTAAATCTACATCTGCATTATATTCTGCGAATAATTCTTCTACATCTTTTTGTGTAAAACCACATATGTTAGCATAATCTTTATGTAAAGAAATATTCAATAAATAATTAAGACTACCAAAAATATTACCCGGTGTAATTGCCATATCACTTATTAAAAAAGTAAATTTTAAATGTGGGCTGCTTTTAAGTATTGAATTAGCATCCAATACAGTTCTTTGTATTTCTTTTGCTTCTTGAAAATTGTGTAGCCTATCTAAAATTGGTTTATAACAATCGTCAATCAAAACAACAACTTCTTGTTTATATTTTTCATAAATTTCTCTTATTAAATTGGAAAAATAAATTGACGGTAAATCAGACTCTATTTTTTCATCTATTTCAAATTTCTCTTTATAATCATCCAATTTAAATAAAAATCTTTTTCTTACATTATCTGCTGTACTTAAATCTCCATACCAACCAATTCTAATCATTGGATATTTTTTACTCTAATCCCATTTATCATAAATATACAATCCCTCAAATAATTCTTTTTTACCTTCGAATAAACATTTAATTGTATCTATAAGAAGAGTTTTACCAAAAATTGGTGGTCTGGATAAAAAAACAGCATAATAATTGGTAACTAAATTATAAATTTCTGGAGTTTTATCGACATAAAAGAAATTACCTTCTCTCATTTCTTTAAAATTACTTACTGTAAATGGTGCTCGTCTCATGTTATTTCTCCATTAATTGTTTATGAAATTTATAATAAATTATACAAAAATGCAAATATTCTAATATTTCTCTTATTTGTATTCAATGCTAATGCCATTGTAAAAAAAAGGCTACCAATAAAATTAAATAATTTTAATTGATAGCCTTTAAAAAAAATATCAAATATTGTATATGTTAATTAAGTGATTGTTCGCTTTCAATTTTTTGATTACGAAGAGCATTTTTTCTATCTAATTCTGTAAGGTATTTTTTTCTAATTCGAATGCTTTGTGGAGTAACTTCAACAAGTTCATCATCTGTTATCCATTCAATTGCTTGCTCTAAAGTAAGGAGTCTTGGTGGCTCAAGTCTAATAGCTTCATCTGCGCCTGATGCTCTCATGTTAGTTAAGTGTTTAGTTTTTGTTACATTAACTGGCATATCCATAGCTCTTGAATTTTCGCCAACTACCATTCCCTCATAAACTTTTGTACCTGGTTCAATAAAAAACACTGCCCTTTCCTGAATTTTCCAGATAGCATATGCAGATGCTACACCAGTTTCAGTTGAAAATAATGCTCCTCTGGACCTTTGTTGAATTTCTCCTTTATATGGTTCATAAGAATGGAACATATGATTTAATATTCCAGTACCTCTTGTATCAGTTAAAAACTCACTTCTATAACCAATTAAACCTCTCGAAGGTATTTTGAATTCTAATCTAGTTCTATCTCCAATAGTTAGCATATTAAGTAATTCGGCTTTTCTTTTTCCTAATTTTTCCATCACCACGCCAACAAACTCTTCAGCCACATCTATAATTAAAAGTTCAACTGGTTCACAAAGGACATCATCGATTTTTTTCATAATAACTTCTGGACGGCTAACAGCTAATTCATAACCTTCTCTTCTCATATTTTCAATAAGAATAGCAAGATGAAGTTCGCCTCTTCCGCTTACTTTAAATACATCGGGCGAATCTGTAATTTCAACTCTTAAACTAACATTGGTTTTTAATTCTTTAGAAAGTCTTTCATAAAGATTTCTAGTTGTAACATATTTACCTTCCTGACCAGCAAAAGGTGAAGTATTAACCATAAAATTCATTGATATAGTAGGCTCATCAATATCAACAAAAGGGATAGCCTCAGGTAATTCTGGTGAAGTTAAAGTTTCTCCAATATCTATATCTTCCATACCAGCAACAGCTGCTATATCCCCAGCTATAACTTCTTCAACTTCTACTCTCTTCAAATTATGATAAGTATATATCATTGTAATATTAGCTTTTTCTTGTTTTCCATCTTTTCTAATGAGTAATACTTGATCGCCTAATTTTAATTTACCTTGATAAATTTTTCCAATACCAATTCTACCTAAATAATCATTATAATCTATACTGCTTACTAACATTTGGAAAGGTGCATCTATTTCACAATTAGGAGCAGGAATTTTATCAATTACCATATCGAGTAATGGGAAAAGATTACTATCTTCATCTTCTAGATTTAATTTTGAAATACCTTGTTTTGCAACTGCAAAGATGTAAGGAAAATCCAGCTGCTCATCATTAGCGCCTAAGGAAATAAATAAATCTAGAACCTCATCCAAAACTTCCATTGGACGAGCATCTTTTCTATCTATTTTATTAATAACGACAATTGGTTTTAATCCTAAATCTAAAGATTTTTTTAAAACAAATCTTGTTTGTGGCAATGGACCTTCGGAAGCATCCACTAGCAGAAGAACGCCATCAACCATTTTTAATGTTCTTTCAACTTCGCCTCCAAAATCGGAGTGTCCTGGTGTATCTACAATATTAATCTTATGATCTTTATAATTTATACTACAATTTTTGGCTAATATTGTAATTCCTCTTTCTTTTTCTAATGGATTAGAGTCCATTACTCTTTTTTCAACATTTTGATTTTCTCTAAAAGCCCCTGTTTGTCTTAAAAGATGATCAATTAATGTTGTTTTTCCGTGGTCAACATGTGCTATTATTGCAACATTTCTAATATGTTTATTCATTTATCCTCTTAATATTTTTATAAATAATACTTAACAACACTTAGTCAATTACCTAAATAAGGTATAATAAATAATCTTTTTTTTATTTAGACATTTAACTAAATAACTTAACACTCTTTATAATATTTTAATTGTGTCTGATATTTAAAATATCTCCATCTTTAACAATATACTCTTTACCCTCTAGTCTCCAAACTCCAGCCTCTTTACATTTAGCAAAGTTTTCATATTTCATAAAATCTTCATAAGATACAACTTCTGCCCTAATAAATTTTTGATAAAAATCGGAATGAATAACACCGGCAGCTTCCTGAGCGGTATATCCTTTTTTAATAGTCCAGGCTCTGCACTCATCTTCTCCTACGGTAAAAAATGATTGTAAGCCTAAAGACTGGTATGCTGTTCTAACTACATTATTTAGTGCGGATTCTTTAATTCCATAATCTTTCATAAATTCTTCAGCCTCTTCATCGGACATTAGGGATATTTCATATTCTATCTTAGCAGAAAGTGCAGTAACTGGAATTGTCTTATCATTTATATTAAATTTGATATTATTAATAATTTCAGATGATTTAATAATTTCATCATCGCCAATATTAACAACAACAATCATAGGCTTTAATGTTAAAAACTGAAAACCAGATATTAATTTCTTTTCTTCGTTAGATAATTCAAGTTGTCTTAACGGAAGTAATTTTTCGATATGTGCGTTTAGTTTATTGAAAAGTTCTTGCTCTTTAAGTATCTGATCATTTTTTTGTTTTTGAATATCTTTTTTAATCTTTTCAATTTTATTTTCAATTGCAGCCATATCAGAAAGAATAAACTCAGTTTCTAAAAATTCAATATCTTTAACAGGATTGACTTCATTATTAGGATGTGGAACAGCATCATTTTTAAATGCTCTCACTACAAAAAGTAAAGCGTCATTTGTTCTTACTTGATTTAAAAATTGTGATGTAATTTTTAATTTTCCATCATCTGCTAAAGCTATACCAGGAATATCTACAAATTCAATGGTTGCGTTTACTTGTTTGGTAGGATTAAATATTTTCGTTAATTTATCCAACCTTTCGTCGGGAACTTTAACAACACCAACATTAACTTTATCTGTTGAGAGATTTTCTGTAATTTCACTTTTTATAAGAGTATGAAATAAAGTTGTTTTACCAGAATACTGTAATCCGATAATTCCTATTTGCATATTACAACCTAAAAATTATTAAGTTTATAAATATACAAATTTTTTTTAATATTTCATAATCTACAGTATTAACACAAATATACACATTTATAGTAGGTTTATATCCGAAGCAGTATTCTGATATATTTAAATATTACTTTACTTTTTCATACTGAAAGTTACAAATATTCTTTACTTCTTTATCAAAATTTATCCCCACAAGATATATCGGTCTTTCATCATTCATATATTTTTCGTGATAATTTTTAGCCTTTAGTTGCTCCAATGCATCTTTGCCTTTTTCAATCTTAAACTCAAATAAATATATTGCTTTTCGATGTAGCAATGTTAAGTCAATTCTACCTCTATTGGTAACATCTTCTCCTATTATCTCATAGCCCATCGCTTGTAAATACACAAATATTACACTCGAATAATAACCTTCATATTCGAATATCGTATTATTTACATAATTGTTATATGGTATTGATGAAAATAAACTTTTTAATATTTCTTCTACCTTCTCTAAATCAAACTCATGAAATGCTTTATTAAGTTTTCTATTGGTTAGTGTTTCATCGTTGTATATCTGTTCTATTATATGTGTATTAAACGATTTCCTTACTTCTTTGTTTGGAAAACCTAATTTATATATCTGATTTTCTTCATATTCATCATATTCAACTTCTTTTATTGTTAAATATCCTGACTGAAATAATAATACATTTAAATTAACTTTCTCTACATTGTATTTTTCAAGTGAGCTTTTTTCTATCTTTAAATTAGAAAGTTGTGGTAAATAATAATTATTCTTTTCTATCAATTTTATTAAAAATGATGGTGTGCCCGTTGAAAACCAGTAATCTTCATACTCATAATTATTTTTTATAAATCTTAATAAATCAAATGGATTATACAATCTATCCTTTAGCCAATAATAGCCGTTATACCACTCTTTTACTTCATCATAATCAACATTTGCATTATATTCTTTTAACAGTTCTTCTACATCTTCCTGTCGGTAACCACATATATTACCAAAATCTGGACTTAGCGTTATATCCTCAAGCATATTCAAGCCGCTAAATATTCCCGCTTTGGCAAATTTACTTATACCTGTTATAAATACAAACTTTACATATTGTAAATTACCTTTTATGATAGAATATAATCCACTTAAGAATTCCCATACTTCTTTGGCAAATTCAGTTTTATCAATGTTATCTAATAGAGGTTTATCGTATTCATCTATTAATATAACTACAGGTTTGTGGTATTTTTCATAAGTATCTATTATAAGGTGTCTAAAATAACTTGATGGTGTTTCTATATCTTTTTCTGTATCTAGTTTTAATCTTTTTTGATTTAAAACTAAATTATCATAAAATGCTTTCTTTATATTGCTAATTGTATTTAATTCACCATCCCAACTAATGTGTATCACTGGATACTTTTCTTCCCAATTCCTCTTATCATAAATATACAGCCCTTCAAATAATTTTTTTCTACCCTCAAATATGCACTTGAGTGTATCTACAAATAATGATTTTCCAAACCTGCGTGGACGGGAAAGAAATACATACTTATAGTTTGTTAATAAATCATACGCTTCTTTGGTTTTATCCACATAAAAATAATTGTCTTTTCTAATTTCTTCAAATGTTTGTATGCCTATTGGTAAGCGGCGCATATTTGGACCCCTTGTATAATAAAATGAATTTATCAGTAAAATTTACATAATTAAGTAATAATTTGCAAATTTAATGATATTCTAAGATAGGACCTAGATAGAAATGATTTAATAATTATTAAATTTATCTTAAATAATAGCCCATAAGTAAATTTAAATAAATGTTAAAATGTAAACTCTTTTATCAGCCTCCTATAAAACATTATGGGACTTGTGGTAATGTAATTTTTGGTTCTGGTAAATCTGCTGGTTGTGATTTTTCTTTCTTTAAACTTTTAAGTAGAAAATAAACTCCTCCTCCTACCAATGCGGCGCCTACTCCGTAATAAACATAAGGCATTATGCTGGTACTTTTAAGCAGGCTTTGTGCTAATTGGTTACCTTCTTTTACAAAATTATTAAAATCGCTTTCCTCTATATTATATATTTTTGCATTTTTTTCGGATACATCATCATTAAGGCCATAAACTTTAATCATTGCTTTGTAAGCATTCTGGCTTTTTGTTAAATAAACTAATATAACTACCCCTTTATCAAATGCTTCTGATAGTTTTTTTATTTCGTTTTCTGGATATCCTTTTGTAAATATTTTAAGTTCACTTATTTTTTTATTCATTTTATCTTGTGTTACAATTGAATAGTCGTCGGAATTTTTATCTAATGTTGTGATAAAATTACCGGAAAATTGTCTTAATTCTTGTTGTGTCATCTGGTTGCCTTTAGTAGCAGGAATAAATTTAACCAATACATCAGTTGGCAACTCTTGTGAAAATATTACATTGAATAATATTAGTATAGTGATTATCTTTTTCATTTTTCACCTATTTAAGAATTATCATTTTTTTAGATTGAGTGAATATTTTACCTGTTTCCGTAGATTTTGCAATAATTCTATAGAAATAAACACCACTACTTAAATTATAATTAGATATACTTAGTATTGCTAAATATTCTCCTGGGTTCTGCATCTCATTTACAAGTGTTACAACTTCCTGGCCTAATACATTATAGATTTTCAAGATAACATTAGATTTTTCGGGCAATGTATATTTTATCTTAGTTTCTGGATTAAACGGATTAGGATAATTTTGAGCAAGAGTAAAATCTTTAGGTGTTATAGCAATATTACCATTATTTCTTTCAATATATTCTTTTGTACCAACTAACAAAGTAAAGTTTTTGGTAAATAACTTATTAGGCTCTTTTTCAAATATTATTTCATTATTATTTTCTGTTAATAAATAAGATTTTTTATTTTCTTTATCAAGATACAAGATATTAAAGTTTTGCGGTAGATTGATTACTTCGGCTAATTTAAGTTTAATTGTTTTAGAATTATCCAGAGACTTAATTGTAAAATCCCAGCTATCGCCATTTAATTTAGTCTTTTTAATATTTTGTGTAAGATTTTCGTTCTTTTCTTTATTTATCAGATACAAATAATTATCGAACTTTATAACTGGCTTGATATCATCATATTTATCAATATGGTCAGTTGCATCACTTTTAAATCCAATATAGTTATCATCATCTATAAAATTATCTGTTTCGGCTGAAAGTTTTATCAACAATTCATTATCATTTAATTTAATATTTTCTTTCTTAGCAACAGTTAACGGTTTGGGAATTAGATTTATTGATATAGCTGAATTTGTTTTATTTTTAACTAAATAACCTTCCCACGGTTTAATGATTGTTGTTCGTTTAAAAGTGCCATCAAATGTATAAAGTGATGATATTTTTGTTGAGTCATATATAACATCATTCCAAGATATATCAAAATTGTATGGGCTACCTATAACATTAAACCCTGGCTGTAATGTAATTGTATATGCTCTGTTTACAGGATATAGTGAGCCTTTACCGGACTTTAATTTGCCCTTTGTGTTTGTAATAAACCAGTAACCTTTTCCTGTTGCAAGACGCGTAAAATTACCTTTATTTAATTCAACAAAGTTAGTATCAATTAAGTTAAATAAGCGATATTTTTTAGGATCATATTCGCTTGTGAATTGTGAAAATACCGTATCTGGATAACCCAAAATCTCATTTACAGGTATAGATATCATTCTATAAGCGTTAGTTGTAGTTCCTCTTGTTGCTTCATTTGTTGCGGTTAAGCCAGAAGGTAGATTTATCTTTAAATTAAATGGATTATTCTCTGGCAATCTACTTGGTATTGTGATTGTAGTTGTTCCGTTAGTTCCTTTAATGTAAAACAAAATACCTCGTAATGTAATTTTATTAGAGTCTATTCTAAATCTGTAATTTACTGAATCAATCAAAACTGCTGTAACTGAATCATATAATAAATCTCCAGCTTTACGATAGAATAATTTTACACTTCCGTTTCTTAATCCTGTTGGTCTAAATGCATAATTAAATGACCTACCATAGTTTATAGCTAAATTGGAAAGAGCTAGTGAATCTACACCTAAACTAAATTGATATCCAAAACCTTTAATTGGTATTTTTAATGATGGTTTATTGCTCTTTATTTCAAAATTGCCTGTATATAATCTGTTTTGGGTTGGCAAAAATGCAATGTTATAATTTATAGATTGTCCTGCTGGTAGAGTAACTGGATAATTATATGTTGATGTTATTGAATATCCTTGCCCTGTTATAGTTGCAGATGTTAAGTTAATATTCTCATTGCTTTCGTTTGTAATTGTAATTATTTTTGTTGACAATGTATTTAAATTAACTTCATCAAATTTTATTGTATCTGCACTAACTTGCAATGGATGATTTACCACATTTGCTAATAAAATAACACTTTTTTCATTTGTTCCATAAGTAATTTTTATAAAAGCATCTGCTTGTGCTATTATACTCGGAGCAATAAATTTTACAGAAACTACTACACTATCATTAGTTAACGGTTTTATTGTTATATTTTGTGTTGTAAATTTAAATCCTGAAAGCGTGCTATTTAAGCTTAATGATGCTTTTAAAGTATCATCACCTAAGTTTTTAATAACAAATGTGTTAATTAAACTATCTTGTTTTATTACATTACCAAATTTTAATGTATCTACACTTGTATATAATATTGGAAATGCTAATCTTGTTGTAAAGCTCCAAGAAGGACTCCATGCCGAATAGGTTGAGCCATCTTTTGACCTTATTCTCCAATAATAAGTATTGTTATTTTGTAATGTTGTTACTGTTTTAAATGTATCTACCAATGTTGAATCATTATAAACAAGTTGATTAAAAATTGCATCTTTAGCAACTTGTAAATGATAATTTCTCGCCCCCAAACCTTTTAACCACTGGAATTTTGGTTGCTTTGGTATTGATGTTGTATTGTTCTCTGGATATACTTGTGCTGGTATTCCTAAACTTACAGTAAATATATTTACCGCTGGAACTGCTTGAACATTTCCTGCTTTATCTACTGCATAAGCTTCGACATAATATGTACCAATATCTGTGATATCGGATTTAAAACTCCATTCATTTTTATTTACTGTATCGCTAAATGAGCCATAATACCATTTTGTATATTTTTCATTTTTCTTAAATCTTATTCGAATAGAATCAATACCAGATACCGGCGTTATAGATTGGTCTTGTGCTGTTCCGGTTACAATTATTGGATATTGTGTTATATTACTTCCATTTACTGGAGTTAATATTTGTGAAGTTGGCTTCAATGTATCAATATAAAATGTTACAGGATTTGAATAAGTAAAATTACCTGCTTTATCAACGGCTTTTATTCTTAATATATTTGTTAAAGATGTTAAATTTGCTGTTGGGAAAGTATCTGTTCTTGTTGGAGATATCCAACTTTTTCCAGGTGCAGTGGTCGAACCATTAATTTCTAACTCGTAATTATTTAAGCCAGCCAATGAATCTGTTGACTGAGACCAACTGATTTTTGGTTTTAAATTATTTATAAATGTTAAATTCTTAGGGCTTGTAATAACTGGAGCTGTTGGCGCTTGAGTATCTATATAAAAAGTTATCGACGAATCTGCACTCATAACATTGTTTGCTTTATCTGTTGCAGACGTAACTTTTAAATATGCTCTACCATTAACAGCACCAGCTGGTATATCAACTTGACCACTCCATACATTATTAGCGTAACCAGTTTTTTGAACATTTATTCTAAAATTATTTGCTGTTACAACTTCAACCGATACAGTTTTTAACGTATCCATTGAAGTTTTATTAGATGTTTTGAAATTTATTTGTATAGTTTTGATGCCTGCACTTAAATATTTGTTTGTGATATTGGTTGAGTTTATTGTTGGTAATGTTTTATCAACAATTACATTTACTTTTACTGGCGACTGGATATTATTATTTCTATCAATGGCTCTTAATCTTATATCATACGTGCCATTTGTATAAGCTTGCCAATTATAATCCCAATATACTGTTTGATTTAAAATACTTTCAATTTGTTGTTCATCGTTTTCATCAACATTGTATTTTTTTATGATTTCTTTTTTAAGTTGATTTCTCAATTTTGGCGAAGGTTGAGAATATGCGATATCAACCCAATTTTTTCCACCATCAAAACTAAGTTGAACTTTATTTAATCCAACGCCGCCCTGGTTATCACTCGCTGTCCCCATTATAAGGTAGCTATTGCCCCCTATCACTTGATTATTTGTAAGATTGCTAAATACTGCAATTGGCGGAGTATAATCAATATTTGCAGTAAAGCTTTTTACTTCGGATTTTACAAAATTACCAGATCTATCAAATGCTAATACATACCACGTGTGGTTACCGTTTTTTAAACTATCTTTTGCTTTAAAGGATATAGTATCAACATATTGCAAATGCGGAATATTAGATGCAACTAAATTATTATCTAGATACAAATTATAGTAAGAAACCCCACTTAAATTATCCGTTGTGGGCAACCATTTAAATGTTGGAAATGGATTATCTATTATATTATTTTCTAAAGGATATGTAAGTGTTGGTATTATTGGAGCTGTCCAATCTACAATCAAAGTTCTTGTTTGATTGGATGCTATTTCATTATTTAATTTATCAAATGCTTTTATATACCATTGGTGAATACCTTCCGTAAGTAAATTTGCAGGATTTGGATAAGTTTGTGTTTTATTTGATGTAATACTATCTATATTAACTTGCTCATCTATTATTAATTGATACTTAGAAAGCCCAATTCCAGAATCTGCACTCGCTTGCCAAGTAAACTGTGGATTTGGATTATTTATATAAACGCTATCTAATGGAGTTAATAAATTAAATTTCTTTGGCGGTGTATGATCAACATATAAATTAAAAGGCGTTGTTTGTGCTTCATTTCTTATATTATCCAATGCTTTAACATACCAGGTATAATTACCGCTTGGTAAATTTTGCTCTGTTAAGAGTGTATATGTGTTATTTGATAAACTATCCTGCACAAGATTATTATTAATCATTAATTGATATTCTTTAAATCCAGATGAATTATCTGATACCGGTAACCAATTGAATGTAATAATTGAATCCCTTGTCCATAGGTTATTTACAGGACTAACATTTTCAAATATTCCATTAACTCCTTGTGGAGCAATGGTATCAACAACAAAAGAATATGTATTAGATGACTGCCTTGTATTTCCAACGCTATCTTCTGCTACAATATACCAAGTGTGATTTCCAGATGCTATTCTTTTTTCCAGATTTGTTACTTTAATGTCATCAACAATAAAACCATCGTTTGTGCCGGATGAATTTGTAACAACTCTAAACCTTAAATATAATTGTTTGTTTGAACCAACATAAGACATAATATTATGTTCTCTTAAAGCCATTTTTGATATGCCAGTATAAGATGCAATATTTTGCCAGCTTACTCCATTGAAAGAAATGTCAAAATATGCATAGTCTCCTATTTCTAATTTATAACTGCACCAGTAGGAAACACGTAAGTCTTTAATATTTGATAAAGATATTCCATTTCTTAATGTCAAAGATGCGTTTAAGTTATTATTATAATTACCAGCGGGGCTTTCTGTTGCTGCAGATGATGATGAATAATAATTTTGAGATGCTAATCCCCAACCTCCTACATTAGTCCATTTGGAAAGACCAGCCTCGAAATTTTCATAAAATAATAATCTGTTATTCATAATGCTGTTTGCAGCAGGAATTGTATCCAAAAATTTATTGCCATCAATGTATAAGTAATATCTTTTTAATCCAGAGCCTGTATCTGCACTTGGAGACCACTTAAATTCATTTTCTTGATTTCCAGACCAGTAATAATTGCTTGTAAAGGAATTATCATCGGGCTTATCAATTGCAAAAGCAAAAGGTGTTTCATCATCTACACGAAATACTCTTGTTTCTAAAGCCTGGAAATAATTTTTTCTTGCATCAACAACTCTAACTGTCCAGCTATGCCATCCTTTATTGAGTGGTGTTGTAAATGTATATGTGTTTGCAGTTTTTGGAAAAGTTGCATAATTTATACCATCAACAACTAAAACTAAACTATCTGCATCTGCGGAAAATCCTGTTGCACTCCATTTTAATATTGGTAAAGTATTTACCCATTTGGCATTAACGGGAGATGTTAAACTTATCGTTGCAAAAGGTTTGCTATCTATCGAAAAAGCTACATCGGATGTATCGCCGCCTATTACCTGATTTGATGAATTCCTGTATAAAACTCTTACCCTACAAACATCAAATATATTTAAAGCAGGAACACTCCATATATAAGTTGAATCTACCTTGCTTAACCCTGTTATGATATTTGTAAAAGAAGTTCCGTTATTTGTAGAATAATCTATTGAAATTGAACTAACATTTGTATATTGTGGATGAAATTTATTGTTCGACCACCTTATAGTAAAAACCGAGTCGCCTGTTAAATATTCCCCTCCATTTGGAGATAAAACATTTCCTAACTTCACCTGTGCAAAAATTGTTAAAGTAAGTATCAAAAAAGAAAATATTTTTTTCATAGCTAACTCTTTTTTTTAAAAAATCACAAAGATAATGCCAGAAAGGCATAATTTGATAATTTAAAATAACTATTTTTTTTTATAATTCAAAGAGTTAGCAACTACTTTTGAGTAAATAAATATTATATGTTTTGCAAATATTGGTTTTGAACAATTTAGAAAAAACTATTAGATAGGATACAAATTGTCATTTATTCGAATTTACTTTTTTTGTTTTTTTTAACTTCTCCTTGTAATTTTTGCTTTTCTTTGAGAATTTTCTTTAAAAGCTCTTCAGCAGATTCATCGTTGGGGTCAGGTTCTATAAGTTCACCCCTAAAAGCTTTAGCAAGAACGGATTGTTCAAGTTTTTTGAGTCGTTGCATAGATTTTTGGTATTTTCCTTCTACTGCATCGGCAAGGGCAAAAAGCTTCTCCACACGGCTAACGATTTCGTGCTGCTCTTCGAGAGGGGGAAGGGGGATTGGTTGAGAAAATATATCTTTATCTTTCACAGCAGGATAAGAAGAACCTACTTGTGACTCATTTAATGGATTTATAAAAATATCTGAAATTAAATAATAAAATAAAAACTTATGATTAATAATTTTTGAATTTGCTCTAATTACTGCAAAACCAGATGAACAAACCTTGTTTTCTAAAAATTTTTCTTCAACAATTGCAATGTTTTTAGATATGTTCTTACAGTTGAAAATAATATTCCATTCAATTTAATTATTTGCTGGGCACGTGAAGGCGCATTTTTCCATTTAAAAATCTTATAACTTACTATTTTATTTTTTAAATTATCAATAGAACCTATATCTACATAAATAAAATCACCATTATCATTATAATTTTTACGTTTTATATTGGATATAGGAAGTGTAATTTGACTTATTTCTATTTCCTTCCTCTCCGGCAGTTCCTTTCCTGTTCTATACATACTCTTCCCTCCACTCCTCTTTAAGTTTTCCAGAGCAGGCGGCGGAGAAGACGCACTGTCGGAATTTTTTAAGTAGTGCTGGAATTCTTTCCAACCGTGCTTTGGCACTCTTTATTTTCTGCATTATGGAATCAAGCTTTTCTACTATCCGTTTTTGCTCGTTGAGAGGGTGGAGGGAAAAAATTATTTTTAAAGCATTTGTATCTGTTAAAGCTTCTTGGGTTGAACCTGTTGCTAAATCATCTTTTTTATCTAAAAATATTTTTGATTGTACATAGTAATAAATTAGTTTTGGTAAATAGGTATTACCATAAGGTCTTATCTGTAAAAATCCAGTAGAAAACAGACAACCTTCCAATGTTTCATTAACAAATACAGGTTTATTGGTGATCTTCATCCTTGCTTGGGATATATCATTAATTTTTGCTATTCTGTTTGCTCTTGATGGATGGTTATAGTAAGAAAAAAATCCTTCCTCTATAGTATTATCATTGGTTATACTACCTGTCGAAAAATACGTTTTTTCTCCATTATAAAATGGAACACCTGTTGGAACTAAGTATACAATATTGTCAATTTTATCCCACACCCAATGTTCTCTTCCCATACTATTTTTCCTTAATTGTATTATTTGCAGATGTAGTTTTTTTAATAATGGCAACGGCCTCTCGTATTGATACGTTCCTCTTCTAATCCGGTCGTCTCGATACGCTCTCCACTTGGCTCCGAGCATTCGACGACCGGGGAACACTACTCACGGTCATCGAGTTATTGCGAAGCCATCGTATCGAGATGGATGGCGTGCTAATTCTTGTTGTTCGTGGTAGATTAAATAGTATCCAATATGCACTTAGTTTCTTGTAGTGATTTATTATCTGATTTTCGTGTCTCCCATTTAATTATTACTCGCTTTATTTTGCGAATTACGATTTTCCCTTGATTTTTATCTTATTTTTTGTAATTTTGTAATAAAAAATTTTGAAAGGATAACAAATGAAAACCTTAACAAAAATATTACTAATAATAATTATCTACAATTTATCATTTGCTAATAATCCTAAAAATATCATCATTTTAATCGGCGATGGAATGGGAACAACACAAGTTACAATAGATGTTCTTTCAAATCCATTTAGTGCATTTACAAGATTTAAACTAAGCGGATTTTCACTTACACAATCTGCTAACCAATTAATTACCGATTCCGGCGCCGGTGGAACTGCTATCTCTACTGGTGAAAGAACAAAAAACCATTACATCGCTTTCGATACTGCCGGAAATCCACTCGAGACAATAATGGAAAAAGCTATTAAATTAAAAAAATCTACAGGTATAATTGCTACTTCTTCTATAACAGATGCTACTCCTGCTAGTTTTAGTGCCCATGTTCAAAGTAGAAAAAGTGAATTTGATATTGCAGAACAACAAGCTAACTCTAATATAGATATATTTATAGGTGGTGGCGGCAGATTCTACCTTCCAAATACTTTACCCGGCGGCAAAAGAACAGATGGGAATAACATCCTCAATACACTACAAAAAAAATGGACTTATGTTGATAATTATAATAATCTAACTAAAATACAATCACAAAAAATTTTTGCTTTACTAGATACTTCAAACATCAGACCCGCAAATGAAAGGGATTATACCTTAGGGGATTTAACCAATATCGCACTCTCACAACTTTCAAAAAACAAAAATGGTTTTGTGTTGATGGTAGAAGGTTCTCAAATAGATTGGGCTTGCCATGGTAACGACCAAAAATATCTCATGGGCGAGTTAAAAGATTTTAGCACCGCTATTAACGCTGCCTTAGATTTTGCTCAAAAAGATAAAAATACTCTTGTTATTGTATTAGCTGACCACGAAACAGCTGGTACATCTATCACTAAAGGTAATTTTAACGATTTCAAAATTGAATTTATTAGCAGAGCTCATACTGCTACTATTGTTCCCGTTTTTGCATACGGGCCAGGTGCCGAATTATTTACCGGTATCAATAAAAACTATGAAATTGGAAGAAAGCTTAAAAATCTTGTAAAATAATTTGTTGCTCTTTTTAAATTTCAATTTCTTTTTTTACTATTTTTTCATATATTTGTAAGTTAATATTTAAGAATTTCGTAATATGGCAAAGAAAAAAGTAAAGTTTATATTTGTTACTGGTGGCGTAGTAAGTTCTTTAGGGAAAGGAATTTCTGCTGCTTCTCTTGGTTTACTCTTAAAATTAAGAGGCTACAAAGTTACTATACAAAAATTCGATCCTTATATTAATGTTGATCCTGGTACAATGAACCCTTTTCAACACGGTGAAGTTTATGTAACTGATGATGGAGCAGAAACTGATCTCGACTTAGGACACTACGAAAGATTTCTTGATGTCAATATGTCAAGAAATAACAATACCACTACCGGGCAAGTTTATTACGAAGTAATTACCAAAGAAAGAAGAGGCGATTATTTAGGTGAAACTGTTCAGGTAATACCTCATATTACTGATGAAATTAAACGTAGAATGAAATTACTTAGCGAATTAGGCGATTATGATATTATTATAACTGAAATTGGTGGAACAGTTGGTGATATTGAAAGCCTTCCTTTTTTAGAATCTATGAGACAGTTGCTTTTAGAATTAGGTCATACTAATGCCCTTTCTATTCATGTTACACTTGTACCTTTTATTAAAGCAGCTGGCGAACTCAAAACTAAACCTACTCAACATAGTGTTAAAAGTTTGTTAGAATTAGGTATTCAACCAGACATTTTAATTTGCAGATCCGATACAAAACTTTCTAAAGATATTAGGAAGAAAATTGCTCTCTTTTGTAATGTAGAACCTAACTCTGTTGCCTCGGCTTACGATTGTTCATCAGTTTATGAAGTGCCACTTGTTCTCTACAAAGAAAAAATTGATACCTTAGTTCTCAAAAAATTGAAATTACCAGAAAACAAAATTTCCATTTCAGAATGGGAAAAATTAGTTGAAAAAATAAAATATCCTAAACATAACGTTGAAATTGCTATTTGTGGTAAATATGTTGATTATGCCGATTCCTATAAAAGTATCTTGGAGGCTTTTGTTCACGCAGGCGCCGCTAACGATACTAAAGTTAAAATCAGAATGGTTAATACCGAAAAAATCGAACTAGAAGGACCACAAAAATATCTAAATAGTGTTGATGGAATACTTGTTCCAGGTGGTTTTGGCGATAGAGGTGTAGAAGGTAAAATACAAGCTATTAAATACGCTCGCGAAAATAAAATACCCTTTTTCGGTATATGCCTTGGCATGCAAACTGCAGTTATTGAATTTGCAAGAAATGTTTACGGCCTTAAAACTGCTAATAGTTCCGAATTTGTTAAAACTAAACATGCTGTTATCGATTTAATGGAACATCAAAAGAAAGTTACAAATATCGGCGGAACTATGCGTTTGGGCGGTTACCTCTGCAAACTAAAACCAGAGACAAAAGCTTATGAAGCTTATCAAGTTGACGAAATACTTGAAAGACACAGACACAGATACGAATTCAATAATAAATATCGTGATACATTCCAAAATAAAGGTATGATCTTAAGTGGTTTATCTCCCGATGAACAACTTGTTGAAATTATTGAACTTAAAGATCATCCATGGTTTGTTGGTTGCCAATTTCATCCTGAATTAAAATCACGGGCAACAAGACCTCATCCTTTATTTAGAGAATTTGTTAAAGCAAGTTTAATTTACAAAAATCAAAAATCTTAATAGCGAGGAAATTATGGGTCTTTTTGATCTTTTCTCAAATGATATTGCAATGGATCTCGGAACTGCAAACACACTTATTTATATAAAGAATAAAGGAATAGTTCTTAATGAGCCTTCTATTGTGGCTTATGATAAAAATACTAAAAATATAATCGCCTTTGGTAATTCCGCAAAACAAATGATGGGCCGTGAACACAGAGATATCAGAGTTACTCGCCCAATGCGCGATGGTGTTATTGCTGATTTTGAAATCGCCGAAGGGATGATTAGAGAATTTATTAAAAAAGCCTCTCACGGTCTTTCTGCAGCAAAAAGAATTGTTGTTGCTGTTTCTACAGGCGTAACAGAAGTTGAAAAAAGAGCCGTTCGCGATTCTGCTGAACACGCTGGAGCAAAAGAAGTTCATCTTATCGCTGAGCCTATGGCCGCTGCTATAGGAATTGATATTGATGTCGAAGCCCCAGTTGGTTGTATGATTGTCGACATCGGCGGTGGTACTACTGAAATTGCTGTTATTGCACTTTCTGGTATCGTTAACGAAGAATCTATACGTATTGCTGGCGATGAAATGAATAATGCAATTGTTGATTTCTTCAAGAAAAAATATAATATGCTTATTGGCGAAAGAACTGCAGAAACTATTAAATGCGAAGTTGGTTCAGCCGTTCCATTAAAAGAAGAAATTATTATTAATGTTAAAGGTAGAGACCAAATTGCTGGTATTCCTAAAGCCCAAGAAGTTAGCTCTGCTGAAATTAGAGAAGCTTTACAATCTAATATAATTCAAATTATCGAAGCTGTTAAACGTACTCTTGAAAAAACTCCACCTGAACTTTCTACTGATATCCTTGATAGAGGTATTATGCTTACTGGCGGTAGTGCTTTATTAAAAGGTTTAGATGAAAGAATTAAAATGGAAACTAATTTACCTGTATTTGTTGCCGATGACCCATTAACTGCTGTTGTTAGAGGCACCGGCAAAGCTATTGAAAATATTCAAAAATATTCTAAAGTATTTATCAAAAAGCGTAATTTTTAATGCTTGAAAAAATAACTCTTTTTATATATAAATATAAAAATTTCTTAATCTTTGCTCTACTTTTCAATTTATCTCTCGTATTAATTTCTCATTCTAGTAATGAATTTTTTGGCTTGAGAACTTATGTTTTCTCAGCCTTTGCATATTTCAATAATTTGATTGTATCATCAGAAAATTATTTTAATCTTATCTCGGAAAATCAAAAACTCAGAGAAATCAACGCTAAATTATTATTAGAAAATACCAGACTAAGAGCCGCTGCTAATAATAGTCTCAAATATGAAAAATTACTAAAAATTCAAGATACTTCTAACTTCCCTCTTATTAGCGCATCAATTTTAACAAAATATTATAAACCATATTCAATTAATTTTGTCATTGATAAAGGTTTAGTTGACTCTGTTGCAGTTGGCATGCCAGTTATGAACGAAGAAGGACTTTTGGGCATAGTTAAAAGTGTATCGCGTAATCATTCACTAGTTTCTAGTATTTTTAATATTGATATGAAAATTACTATAAGAAATTCAAGAAATAATCTGGATGGTATTTTATCCTATGATGGAAATAGTCTAACTATTATCAATGCAACTAACCTTTTTGATATGCAATATGGCGATATGATTTATACATCTGATTTTAGCTCACTATTTCCACCTAAAATTCCTGTGGGCTATATACAAAAACCAAACAATGATAAATCAACAGATATTCGAGTAAAACCTGCTGCTAATATATATGAAACTGATAAAGTTTTTGTAATCAAGTTTATAAAAAACTTGTATTTATCTAATTACAATCAATAATAATTTATGAAAAATATTGCTAAAAACAATTTGCATATAATACTTGCTACATTTTCCTTTTTTGTTTTACAAATAATTGTTTCACCTTTGCTTTCAATTTACAATATAGCACCAGATTTTATGCTTATTTTAGTTATAACTTATGCTACTCTAAACGATCATATTCCATCAATGCTATACGCTTTTATCGTTGGTATTTTTATGGATTTATATCTTTCTACAAATTTTGGCTCTTTAACATTGCAATATCTTTTAGCAAGTTTTATTGCATCATATTTTAAGTTTAATAGTGTTTATTATATTAAACAATTTATTTATAAATTTATTTTTGTTGTTTTTATTGCTAGTATTACATCATCTTTAAGTTTTCTTTTCTTAAATCAAACTATAGTTTCTTACTTATTTTTTTATAACTTTATAAATCTTGTAATTTTTAATAATCTATACAATGTAATTATTGCATTTATAATAATTACAATTTTACCAGGAAAACTATTCTATGAAATCAAGTGATAAATTTTATATACCTCTAGATGTTAAAACTGCAATATTAAAGTACATTGTTATTATAATTAGTATTATATACACAATACAACTTTTCTATTTACAAATAATTAATAATGAATATTTTGATGTAAAATCCAAACAAAATAGTATAAAAGGTATTCCAATACAACCTATACGTGGTGTCTTTCTCGATAGAAACCTTGAAGTTTTAGTAGACAACAAAAATACCTACACAGTAAAAATTATCCCTGCATACTTTGATACATCAAAAGCTAAATACATTGAAGCCGCTTTGAATCTTGAAAATGGTACTATTGTTAAATATTTGAGAACCTCACAATCATATTCTCCATATATACCTATTAGAATTAAAAAAGATGCTCCATTTAAAAATATTGCATGGATTGAAGAAAATAAAGAATTCTTTCCTGGTTTAACTTATAGTGTTGAATTACAAAGGTCATATCCAGTTGTTTCAGGTTCCCATATGTTTGGTTATTTAAAAGAAATTAGTAAAAAACAACTTGAAGAAAAAAAAGATATCTATACAATGGGTGATTTAATCGGTTATTGTGGAATTGAAAAAACCTATGAAGATTACATTAGAGGCGAAAAAGGATATCAATATATTATTGTTGATAGCAGACAAAGGCAAATCGGTAGATACAATGATGGAAAAAATGATAAAAAACCTCAAAAAGGTTATGATTTAGTTTTGGGAATAGATAAAGATGTTCAAAAAGTAGCAGAAGAAAAATTTAAAGGCTTAAGAGGTGCTTTAGTTGCAATTGAACCACAAACAGGAGAATTAATTGCTTTTGTTAGTTCTCCAGAATATGATTTATCAAAATTCTCAGCATTTACAGATAAAGCTTATTGGGATAGTTTAATAAGTGACCCAAATGTTCCACTTTTTAACAGAGCAACTATGTCTATCAATCCACCAGGCTCTACTTATAAAATATTGGCAGCAATTGCAGCTTTAGAGGAAGGTGTTATTGATGAAAATACAATTATATCTTGCCCCGGCTCTTTTGTTTACGGTAATCGTAGCTTTAAATGTCATGGTGCACACGGTAATGTTAATGTTATTCATGCTATTGAACACTCTTGTAATGTGTTTTTTTATAAACTTATTTTCAAAATAGGTTTAGATAAATGGGCTGAATATGCTAGAAAATTTGGATTTGGACAAAAAACTAATATAGATATTACAGAAGAAGTTAAGGGACTTGTCCCTGATACAAAATACTATAATAAAAGATATGGAAAAAACGGCTGGACCCAAGGTTTTCTTGTTAGCTTAGGTATTGGCCAAGGAGAATTAAGCGTTACTCCAATGCAACTAGCTTTATATACTGCTATTATTGCTAATAATGGTGTTAGTTATCAACCTCATATTGTTAAAGGATACTTAAAACCTGGGACAAAAGAAATTGTTCCATTTACTTTTCCTAAAATTCAAACAAACATTTCTCAACGTACTTTTGATATAGTGAAACAAGGTATGTATTTAGTGGTTAATGGACACGGAACCGCTACATCTATCAAGATGCCTGATATTCCTATAGCCGGGAAAACTGGTACTGCACAAAATCCTCATGGCAAAGACCATGCTTATTTTATCGGTTATGCTCCTGCTGATAACCCTAAATTAGCTATTGCTTGTTTCGTTGAAAATGCCGGATTTGGCGCAACTTGGGCTGCTCCTATTGTAAAAGAAGTTGTACATGCTTATTTTAATAAACATAAAAACGTAAACTATAAAGATACTTCTTTAGTTAAATCGAGGAAAAATTGAAAATTAGAGAATCATTAAATTCTAGATTTGATTTTTATATTTTTATACCATATTTAATTTTAGTTACTTTTAGTCTCCTGGCTATTTTCAGCTCAACAACTAACCAAACGGGACCAGTTGCATATAATTTTTATAAACAAGCTGTGTTTGCAATTTTGTCTGTTTTCATATTATACAGTGTTTACAAGCAAAGTGAAGGATTTTTTGAAAGTATTAGTTTCCCTCTTTATGTTTTTTCTATTATTTTGTTGATTGCTGTTCTACTGGTTGGCAAAACAATCAATAATTCCAAAAGTTGGCTTTCTTTTGGTATAATTAATTTTCAGCCATCCGAATTAGCAAAAATTGCAACAATTTTATATCTCTCAAAATATCTTTCTGATAAAACTATTTCCCTTGATAACTTAAAAGATCTTGCAAAAAGTATTTTTATTGGTATTCTTCCTGTAGTGCTCATTCTACTTGAAAATGATACAGGAACTTCCTTTGTTTTCATAGTTTTTATATTTTTTATATTCTTTATGAAAGGATTAAATCCTCTTTTAATTATAGTTTTATCTTCTCCTTTCTTAATAATCTTTGCTTCTATGTTTGGTATAATTCCAGTAATTATATTTTTAATTATTATCCTTGTTACTTTAATACTTCTAAAACCTTATATAATTATTGCTACATATATTTTTCTTTTTAATGTTATAGCTTCTTTTTTCTTTCAATATATTTTTAATATACTATCTGCTCATCAAAAGAAAAGAGTTGAAGTTTTCTTAAATCCTGAAGCAGACCCGAAAGGTGCTGGCTACAATATAATACAAGTAAAAGTTGCTATTGGCTCAGGTGGATTGTTCGGTAAAGGATTTATGAATGGAAATCAAACCCAACTTAGATTTGTACCTGAACAATGGACAGATTTTATATACAGTGTTATTGGTGAAGAATGGGGCTTTATTGGTTCTGTTTTAGTAATTTTTTCATTTGCTTTAATTCTTACAAGAATTTCTAAATTATTTTTAACAGCACATTCCGAATTTAGCCGCTTGGTATCTGTAGGTATTTTTGGTTATATGTTTTTCCATTTCTTTGTAAATATCGGTATGTGTATCGGATTATTTCCAGTTATAGGCATACCTTTACCTTTTGTAAGTTATGGCGGTAGTGCATTACTTTTCAATTCAATTGCATTGGGAATAATACTTTCATTTTATAAACATAAAGTGTCAATATAGTAAAGTTAAATAATAAAAAAAGCTGTCATCTTTATATGGTAACAGCTTTTTTTTACTATTAATATTTTATTAGCAAGCTTTTATAATCTCTAAAAATGAATCTGCTTTAAGACAAGCTCCTCCCACCAAAGCACCATCAATATCTGGTTGAGAAAGTAATTCAGCAGCATTTTCTGGTTTAACGCTTCCGCCATATTGAATTATCACATTAACTGCTGTTTCTTTGTTATACATTTCAGTTAATAAACTTCTAATGTATGCATGAACTTCTTGTGCTTGTTCTTTTGTAGCTGTTTTACCAGTTCCAATAGCCCAAACAGGTTCATAAGCGATGATAATATTTTTCATTTGTTCAGCAATAACACCTTTTAATCCATTTACAACTTGTGTTTTAATTACATCAAAAGTAATACCTTTTTCTCTTTCTTCTAATGTTTCGCCAATACAAAAAATTGGTTTCAAACCTTTTTCTAAAGCTTTTAAGATTTTTTTGTTAATAATTTCATCAGTTTCGCCAAAGTAAGTTCTTCTTTCACTATGGCCTAATATTACATATTCAACATTTACAGATAAAAGCATATCAGCAGATATTTCTCCTGTAAAAGCACCTTTATCTTCATAATACATATTTTGGGCGCCCAATTTAATATTACTACCTTGTAACTCTTTTGCAGCAATATACAAATTAGTAAAAGTAGGACACACTATAACATCACAATTAACTGTTTCATTTTTTAAACCTTCTTTGATGCCATTTATTAATAATTCAGTTTCTTCTAAAATATTATGCATCTTCCAATTTCCTGCAATAACTTTTTTTCTCATCTTACCCCTCATTTATTATTTGACTGATTCTACTCTTTTTATAAAAGGAAATTCTCTTAATATTGCCCTTTCAACTCCTGCACGCAAAGTTAAAATCGACATAGGACAGTTTTGGCATTCTCCTGTCAATCTTACATAAAGAAAATTATCTTCAAGTTTTACGAATTCTATTCCGCCATTATCCTGTTGAAGATAAGAAGAAATTTCTTCTAGTTTTTTCTTGATTAACTCAATATTTTCGTTAGTTTCCATTACAATTCTATTTTTAGTTCTGATATTTTTTCATTCTCAAAATTTTTGATACTAATAACCTGTGCTAATTTTTGAGCAATATCAATAAATATTTTTGCGTATTCACTTTCTAGCATTTCATAAACTATTGGAGTACCTTTATCTCCACCAACTCTAATTCTTGGATCGATAGGAATTTTCCCTAACAATTCACAGTTATTCTCTTCTGCTAAAATTTTTCCTCCACCTTCTCCAAATATGTCATATGACTTACCTGTATCTGGCGCTATAAAATAACTCATATTTTCAACTATTCCAAGAATATCAACATTAACTTTCTTTAACATTGAAATACTTTTTCTAACATCAGCCAAAGATACAGCTTGCGGCGTTGTAACAACCAAAGCACCTGTCAATGGTATTGTTTGTGCTAAAGTAAGTTGAACATCGCCTGTTCCGGGTGGCATATCATAAACTAAATAATCTAGCTCATCCCATTCAACATCTGCTATAAATTGCTTGACCGCACCACTTGCCATAGGGCCTCTCCAAATAACAGGATTCTTTTCATCAAGGAAAAATCCAATTGACATTAATTTGATACCGTATTTTTCTAATGGTATCATTTTTTTATTTTCATTTTCATAAACCATTTGACGAGAATTAAACCCAAACATTATTGGCACACTCGGTCCATATACATCGCAATCAATCAACCCAACTTTTGCTCCTAATTTAGATAAAGCAATAGCTATATTAGCAGCAACAGTACTTTTTCCTACTCCCCCTTTACCACTCACAACAGCAAGAGTATTTTTTACTTTTGGAATTAGATTTTGATCACTACCAAAAGTTCCTTTTGTATTGTGTGTAAAATTAACAACAATTTCCAAGCTGCTATCAACTTTTTTAATTTCTTCAACGCAGTCATTTTTCATCTTATCTTTCAATGGACATGCTGGTGTTGTCAATTCTATATCGAAGGTTACCTTATTACCTTCAATTTTCAAATTTTTTACCATATTTAAAGTTACGAGATCTCTTTTAAGATCTGGTTCAATAACATTTGATAGAGCTTTGTAAATCTTTTCTTCTGTTATCATATTTAAATCCTTTCTTTAAAAAAATGTTTTAATTATTTCAAAAGCAATAAGAATTATGATAATCCATTCAAGAAGATGCCCTTGCTTGTAATTAATTAACTCAGTTATCATATGTAAATTATCAATCACAATCTGCAATTGATAGTCTAGTTCTTTAAATCTTGTAGAAATTTCAAAAACTTTTCTTAACCCATTGTGTAATTTATTAAGGTTATCATCTTCCCAAGCTATATCAGGTGCATCAAGAATATAAATATTATCAATAATCTTATTTTTTATTCCCATAGTCTTGCCCAGATATTTAATAATTTCCTTTTTTGAATTTAATAATTTACCTTTTTGGGCAAGATACTCATTTATTTTAGTTGTTTCGTCTAACAATTCTTGTGTAATTTGACTATAATAATCCAACCCTACTGATTGCCCCACATTTAACATAATAATTCTTAATATATTATCATCTATTTCTGGGACCATCACTTTATCACTTTTGAAAATAAAATTATTACTTCCATCCTCTACTTCATAATCTTCGTTAAGTGGTTCAAGAAGGGGATTTTTTTGATATATTTTAAGAGTATGATTAATTCTGGTGATATCCACAGCATCGATATTTGCAAATACAACTACGCCATATTCAAGTATTAAAATAAAACCATTATCTTCATATTTATAAAATAAATCAAACGTTGATGCATCAATTAAAGTAGCAGCAAAATCTTTTTTGATTGCTTTAATATTCAATGAATCACAAAATTGATATGCCAAAATTTTGATAACCATAATTACCTTTAATAATTATTATAAAATTCATTAATTATCTTATAGATTTCTTCGTAATAATTCTTATCTTCTCTATTCAAATTTAATATTTTGTTTTCATACTTCTCAATAATATTAATTACACCTGTTTTTTCATTATTGTTTAAATAAGCCAAATCAATATAATCTGGTCCATTTTCAATATTTACAGGGAATAATTTACTTTTCAAACATAAAGATTTTGCATTAAGTTCACAAGTTTTATAATTTGAATTGTACTTCAAATAATCTGGAATATGCAAATTATCAAATGAAAAAGGTATAACAGGTGTTATTAGAGGATTTCCGATATTTATCCAAAAATTAATCTTAGAAACCTCTTTAGGATTATTTACACTTTCACAGACAAAAACACTTACAGTGCTATTTCTTGGAACAAAATCACGAAATGGGAATAATTTTTTATCTTTTAAATTTTTAGGAATAAGAAAAGTATTTAAATCTATATTGGTTAAACCATGTACTAAATTTCTAGATGCTTTCTGGAACAAGAATTCAGGTGTTATTTTATTATTTCTCAACTCATTTTCAAATAATTTATAAGTTGCATCATATCTAATGTATCCTTTACCCTCAGATGAATCACCAGTTACAGAAAAATTAGTTCTAATTATGTAGCCATTAGGAGCAACTTTTTCATCATTTACATCGAATTTAATGTATTTTTCCCCATTAAACTCATAATAAGCACCATTACCATAAGCGTCAATAACTCCAAAATTTGCATAAACTCCATAATTTCCTTTTTCTGAAATTATCTTTTCAAACTCTTCAACACTTTTACAATTAGCTAAAACATACCTCATTAAAAAACCTTCTTCATCCTCACGGCCATTACAAGAATTGCAATTTTCAAGATTGTATGAAGCAGTGTTGATTATAGCTAGGCCGGCCTCATTTACTCCCATCCAAATTTCATTGCCAACCGTGTCATTGGAATTTGCAATTCCTATAAACTTATATTTAGTTTTAGTTTCATAAATAACAATATTCTTTTCAAAATCTGAATCTCTATGTTTCCAGATGATAGGCCTTCCATTAGCAGTAATTTTACCCGAAATTATAGCAGAGGTACAGGCAAAAATGTTATAGTAAATAATAAATAAAAATACAAAATACTTCATTTTTTTTCTTAAAAATTGTAAATTTGTTTTTAAAAATAACAAAATTTTTAATGAGTTACAACAAAGAATATAATATCTTATACAATCACCTTTACTACAATCAAATTTTTAACCCTATTAATTATTTTATCTTCTGGGAAGATATATCTATTGAACATTGCGAAAATTTAGGAATAGGATTAAATTATCTCTATTCAAGAAAGCAAGCTTGGTTTGTGCGTAAATGGCACGCTAAGTTTTATGACTACCCACATTTTATGGATAAAATAATTATTACTACTAATCCATACTCTTTATACAATTTTTTTGGCTACCGCAAATACGATGTTCTAAAAAATGGAAAAATAATCGCTGAAGCAGATTCTGAATGGATATTTGTTGATACCACCAGTAATAAATTAGAAAAAATTCCAGATTTATTTATTGAAAAATTTAAATCAAAAGTTGAAAAAATAAATTTTTTTAATATCTCTATTCCTGCTACCTACTCATATCAAAAGTCCTATACAATATTGCATTCAGATATAGATACTAATAAACACTTGAATAATATATCATATTTAAAATATTTTTATGATTCATTTTCAGATGAATTTATAAATAATTTTTACTTATGTGAAATTAAAGTAATTTACAAAAATCAAGCAGATACAAATGAAGAATTAATTGTAAAAATTTACACAGAAAATAAAGATAAATCATATTACAATATTAAAGCAGGTTTATATTCACAAGAAACATTATGTTGCATAATAGAAAGTGTTTGGAAAGAATACAAAAAATAATTATATTATAAGATAAATATTTTTAAAAAAGGAGTTAGCAGTGAGTAATTTATTCTCAATTCTATATATGTTACTTGGTTTTGCTGCTTTTATTGTATCCTTTAAAATCGAAACCCTTTTCCTTTCAGAAATAACAGGCGAATTTTGGATTTCTACCTTAACTATAGGTATTTTTGAATTTGCAAAAGTTGGTACAATTGTCGTCCAAAGATACCTTTATCTTGTCAATAAATTTATGTCTGGAATAAAAAAAGTTTCCCCTTTTGTTAGGTATTTAACTCTCACATTTCAAATTTTACTAATTACAGTTTCATTTTTGTCATCTCTTGCTTTAATCGCAAATTATCTCGATAAACCAAATTTCAATAAAGCTAAACAAGAAGACCTGGATTTAATAAATAAAAAATACGAACTTTTTTATAATGATTTAAAAAGCTACTACGATACACAAATTGCATTAGCAGATGGTGATGTTAAAGCTGAAATGCAAAATGTTGTAAATGGTACTTTTATGGGACCTAAATATCGTGAACTTGTTAAAAGAAGAAAAGATTTAGAAAAACAATTTAACGAAGAAAGAACAAAATTACAAGAAAGAAAAAGTTTAGAAATTGCAGAGCTTGAAAAAAAATCTTATAAAAATGACGAGCGTGTTCAAAATAAAATGATAGCTGCTTTTCTTGCAACTTTGAGTTCTGGGCTTGGAATAAATGTTTCATATGTTACTTTTACACTTGTCTTTTCTGCTTTAATATCTTTCCTTCTGGAAGCTACTATATACGTAGTCTTTAACTATACCACTATCAACTACTTTGAGACCTTAGCTAAAGATATTAAATTTGATGAAAATACACAGGTTGCTGCTGGACCTAGTTTTCTTACTAGACTTTTCTTAATACCTAAAAAATTTAAAAATAAAATATCTGATGCTAAAAAGCAAGCTGAATCTATTGATCTTCCTAAAAACTCACAATCTCAACCCAAAACTAACACGCCTATTGTAGAAAAACCAAAAGAAAAAGTTTCCCTTTTTGATAAAACATTTAAAATAAAAAATAATGGCGAAGATTTAACAAACAAAAATAATCCAGATAAAATTAATTTAAGTGCCAATAATATTGTTCAAATTGATCCTGTTACCGGCAAAATAACCTTTAAAAACTAATGTTTTATATTGCTGCTTTTATAATATTGTTTTTAAATTTCTTTATTCTTATTACACTAAAACTCTTTATCAAAAATTCAAAAACTCATAACAATTTTGAATTTTTAAATTTTTCTATTGTAGTTGCGGCTAAAAACGAAGAAAACAATATTGAAAATTTATTACTTTCACTAAAATCACAAAATTACCCCAAAGATAAATTTGAAATAATCATTGTTGATGATAATTCTTCAGATAAAACTTATGAAATTGTTTGTGAATTTGCAAAAAATAATCCAGAGCTAAAAATTAAACCCATTAAAGCAACTAAAAAAAAATTACCTGCTAAAAAAGGAGCCCTGGAAATTGGTATTGCAAATTCTTCTTTCGAACATATTTTAATTACGGACGCAGATTGCTACGCTGAAAAAGATTGGCTAATTTCAATGTCTAAAGCTTTCTCTAATGGAGCTGATATTATCATCGGAAAGGCACCCTTTTTTAATAACCAAAATTTTATATTTAAAATAAGCATTTATGAAAATTTAAAAACTTTTATAGTTAGTCACTTTGCTATCTCCTTAAATCTTGCCTATACAGCAACTGCAAGAAACTTTGGATACACTAAAGATATTTACAAACAAATCAATGGATATCGCAATACACTCGATACTATAAGTGGTGATGATGATCTTTTTATTAGAGAAGCTACTAAAATTAATGCTAAAATTAAAGGATTATATTACAATAATTCCTGTGTTTATTCAAATTCTAAAGCAACTTTAAAAGAATATTATTTGCAAAAAGCAAGACATACTTCTACATCCTTTCACTATTTACCAAAACATCAAATATTTCTATTACTTTGGCATTTTTTATCAATGCAATATATACTTCTTTCACCCTTTATCTTTTTTAATTTCAACTTAATTTTCCCTTTAATTGCCAGCTTAGTATCAAATCAGTTGATTTCATTTATTATGCAAAAGGAATTAAATTATAAATACAATTATATTTCTATAATTTTATATGATTTTATTTATCAAATAAATTTAATTATAAATATTTTCACTGGATATTTTTATAATAATAAATGGAAATAATATGAAACCCGTTACTATCATTACTGGCTATTTAGGTTCTGGAAAAACTACACTTATAAATGAAATTATCAAAACAAACAAAGAATATAAAATTGCGATAATAGAAAATGAACTTGGTGAAATTCCCGTTGATGGTGAGTTTATTCAAACCGAAGAAGATAAAGTTTATATGATAAATGATTGTTGCCTTTGCTGTTCATATCGTGGTGATCTAATCGAAACACTTGATAATATTTCAAAATACAATGGAAAATTTGATTATGTTATTATAGAGACCACTGGCGTGGCTGATCCTTCACCTATTGCTTCCACTTTTTTTATGAACTCAGAAATTAAAAACAGATTTTTTTTAAATGGTATAGTTTCTCTTGTTGATACCAAAAATTTTCTCAGACATCTTTACATTACTCCAGAAATTAAAAAACAAATATCTTTTGCAGATTTAGTTTTACTTACCAAAACAGATATATCATCTGAAATTGAAATTAATAATGCTACTCAAGAAATTCTAAAACTAAACCCACTTGTAGAAATAGTTGATAAAAATAAAGAGAATTATCTCGAAATAATTCTCAATCTGCAATATTCTCAAAAAAAATATTTTGATAAATTACTCACACTTGAAAAATTCTTTTTCTACGGAAATTCATGCATATTTGACTTATCGCCCGGCAAATACGCCATAAAATATAACACGGATGAAGAATTAGTCGAACAGTTATTCATAACTTATTATATTCCCGAAAAAGAGCACGAAATTGAAAATAATATTAATCAACAATTCAAAGTTGAGCCAAATGATTTTTGTTATGATAATGATTTCATCTCAATAAATTCACTTCAAAATCTTTATATCAATGGCGAAACATCTTTTAATTTTGAAATACAAAAAAATGCATTATATATTCTTTTTTCAAAATATTTACCAATTTCACAAATCATAAATGAGAAAAATGATATTTTACTACCATCGCAACAAAAAAAATATCGGCTATCTGGAGAGCACGAACAAGATATTGTAACAATCAATTACACAAACAAAAAACAATTGGATATAGATAAATTTAATTTTTTTCTCAGTGTTTTGTTACCAAGATATGGCGCCGATTTATATAGATACAAAGGAATTTTATATTTAAATGATAAACAAAAGATATTTTTTAATGGTGTTCACGAAATATTCGACTACGAAATTAAACTCGTTGATGATAACGAACAAAGAATAAATCGAATTGTATTTATAGGTAAAAATATTACTGAAGATAAAACTCTGAGGGGAATAAATAATTGTTTTAATTAATTTTTTTTATTTTAGAATAATAAAAGGATTTTTTTTGAAAAAGGCAACAGAAAATTTTCTAAATAAATTCATTAATATTGTAGAAAAAGGGGGGAATGCACTTCCACATCCTGCATTAATTTTTGGAATTTTCGCTGTTTTAGTTTTAATTAATTCGGCTATAGGTCATTTATTTAATTGGCATGGATTAAATCCTGCGAATGGAAACATCGTTACAGTCAATAACTTAATATCAAAAGAAGGATTGCATAAAATGCTATTACTGATTGTTGAAAATTATGTTACCTTTGCACCATTAGGAATTGTTTTGGTTGCGATGTTAGGTATTGGTTTAGCCGAAAATAGTGGATTAATTAAAGCAGCTATAAACTCTATTTTAGTTCGAGCCCCAAAAAAACTTATAACATTTTTATAGTTTTTGCTGGAATTATGTCTAATGCAGCCTCAGATTTTGGATATATATTAATTATCCCACTTGCTGGAGTAATTTTTAATTGTTTAGGAAGACATCCGATTGCAGGTATATCCGCAGCTTTTGCTGGTGTTAGTGGTGGCTTTAGTGCAAATCTCTTAATTGGTTCTATTGATCCACTACTTAGCGGCCTTTCTACAGAAGCTGCTAGAATTATAGATCCAAATTATTATGTAATGCCAACTTGTAATTATTATTTTATGGCAGTATCAACCTTTGTTATTGCAATAACAGGAACAATAATTAACGATAAATTTATCGAACCAAGACTTGGCAAATATAGTGGTGAAATCAAACCTGAACCAATAACACCACCTTCTTATATAGAAAAGCGTGGACTTACAAGAGTTTTTTATGTTTTATTGTTTTGGTCCATTTTATTTTTCAACGTATTATACTCTGATAATGGTATAATACGCGGAACTGATAATACAATCATACACTCTCCTTTGCTCAAAGGTTTCATATCTGTTTTATTCATAATAGCTGCCAGTTGTGGTATTGTATATGGTTACACTGTCCAATCTTATAAAAATTCTATTGATGTTATAAATTCAATGAGCATAAGCTTTAAAAGTTTAGTTTCATACTTAGTTTTAGTGTTTTTTGTAGCTCAATTGGTAGCTTGGTTTAAATCGAGTAATTTAGGATTAATCATAGCAGTTAAAGGTGCAGAAATTCTCAAAAATTTAAATTTGGGACTTATTCCTCTAGCAATTTTATTTATAATTTTTAGTGGTTTTATTAATTTATTTATGGGAAGTGCCTCGGCAAAATGGGCTATTTTAGGTCCTGTTTTTATACCAATGTTTATGCTTTTAGGTTATTCTCCTGAACTCTCACAAGCAATTTTCAGAATTGGAGATAGTGTCACTAATGTTATTTCCCCTATGATGAGTTTTTTTGCTTTGATTATAACATACTATCAAAAATACGATTCAAAAGCTGGTATAGGTAGCATTATAGCTACAATGTTACCTTATTCAATATCATTTTTGTTAGTTTGGTCTTTATTACTTATTTTATGGATAGTGTTAGGATTACCATTAGGACCAGAATCTGGTATTTATTATAAACCTTGACTCATTACTATTTTAACATAACTTTGAAAAAACCAATAATAGTTTGTAAAGCTTTCATCTTGCTTACTTCTTCACCATAAATAGTTGGAATATCAACAAATCCTATTTTATAATTTTTTCTTGCTGCGTTAACTAATATTTCGCTTTCTGCTTCAAATCCGTTATAGAAAGGTAAAATTTCTGGTAAGATTTCTGTTTTGTAGGCTCTATAACCACTTTGAGAATCTAATATTTTTTGTCTTGTTTTCAAAGTCATTAAAAATGATGTTATTTTATTGCTCATTATTCTTTGTATAGGCATTTTTTTCAATGAATGCATTCTGTTGCCTATAACAATATCATAATTAACTATTTTTTTAAAAAAATAAGGGATAAAATTTGGATCATGCTGCAAATCTGCATCTAAGGTTAAAGTAATTTTCGAATTCAATTCAAAAGACTTTTTAAACCCTTGATTTAATGAATAACCTTTTCCCCTATTTTGTGTTTTTTTTATTAAAATAACTTTTTCATTTGATGGAATATTTTTAACTGTATTATCTGTTGAACCATCATCAACTAAAATTATTTTATCTACAAAAGGCAGTGTTTTCTCTACTACTTGAGATATAGTTTTTTCTTCATTATAAAACGGGATTACCGCTACTACATTGATTAAATTATTCATTTTCCTGGTAATATTTAGTGATATATTCTGCTAATTTGTTTTTTGAAAGTCCTTTAATCAACTCACCTTTATAAGCAATTCCTATACTTCCAGATTCTTCAGAAACGACAACACACAATACACTAAAAATTTCTGATATACCTATCGCAGCTCTATGTCTTGTTCCCAAAGGTTGGTTTTTATAAGATTTTTGCTCTGATAGTGGTAAAGTGCATCTTGCTGCTCTTATTATATCTTTTTGTATTATTATAGCACCATCGTGTAATGGAGATTTTGGATAAAAAATAGATTTAAGCATATTAACACTAATATCAGCATTTAATTCATCGCCAGAATCTAAGATATTTTGCGGAATTTCCCCATTTTTATCCAAAACTATCAAAGCTCCGTGCTGCTTTTCAGACATATCAAAACAAGCATCAACTATCACATCAGAAGTTTTTTTGATTGTATTTTCACTAATTTTTATTCTGAAAGGATTTTTTCCAATTTGCAATAATATTTTACGAATTTCAGGATGAAAGATAATAATGAACGCAACTATCCAGCTATCAGTTATTAATTTTAGTAACCAAGCAATCGTTCTTAAATTCAAACTTTGAAAAACAAAAGATGAAAGCAAAATAAACACAAGCCCTATAAACATTTGAACTGCAATAGTACCTCTTACCACTTTATAAACAGAATATATTAAAAAAGCAACTATCGATATATCAACTAAATCTAATAAAGTAAAAGTATAAAAGCCTATTTTGAATAAGTTAATCATAACAATGATAATAATTTCTTCATTTGTAAAGCGTTATTATAATTATGTGTTCTAATAATATCCGCCCCTTGAAGTACAGAATATGTTTCGGCAATTATTGTTGCAATATCTCTTTTATCAACATCCAGATCAAGAATTTTACCTAAAAAACTTTTTCTCGAAAGCCCAATTAAAACAGGAAAATTCATCTCTTTGAATTTTTTAATATTTTTTAATATATTTAAATTATCTTCAAGGTTTTTACCAAAACCAATACCGGGATCAATTATAATATTATCCCTACCAATTCCATTATTAATAGTAATTTCTGTTCTATCTTTCAACCAATTGTAAATATCTAAAGTTGCATTAATATAATATGGATTAAGTTGCATTGTTTTAGGAGTGCCCTGTATATGCATCAAAACAACTTTCACATTTTTATTTTCTCTTAAAACTTCAATCATTTTTGGATCAAATGTCAAGGCGCTAATATCATTAACTATTTTAACTCCAATCTCTATTGCCAATTTTGCAACTTTACTTTTGTATGTATCAATTGATAAAACAGCTTCAGGAAATTTTTCTGATATCTTTTCTATTACTGGAATAACTCTTTTAATTTCCTCATCAACACTTACTGGCTCGGACGATGGTCTTGTTGATTCTCCTCCAATATCAATTATATCAACACCGCATTTAAGCATATTTTCAACTTCATTTAAAGCTATATCAATGTTTATATATTTACCACCATCAGAAAAAGAATCTGGCGTAATATTTAAAATTGCCATTACCTTCATTATGCTACCAAATCTTTTTTAAATAAATCTTCATTATTTATTTCAACAATATCAAAGTTAAATCCTGCTAATTGTTCTTTAACTATATCAGCTTTACCAACAACAAAAATTACCATATTATCATTCAAATGCTTTTGTGCCATTTCCATAACCATTTTAGAATTGACATTGAAAATATTTTCTTTAAAATTTTTGTAATAAGCATCTTCTAGATTATATTCTACAATACTACTAATCACAACATTAGCGAGTTGATACATTTCATAATATTTAATTATACCATTGTATTGAGAGTATTTCCTATCTTCTAAAATATTATCATCAAGTTGATTTTTTAGATAATCAAATTCTTCATAAAATATTTTGAATACTGTATTCAATTTATCATTTTCAACATCTGTTTCAATTTGGAAAAGAGATAGATCGTCATTATCTACAAAATAAGACCTTACTCCATAAGTAGCTCCTACTTGTTCTCTAATTTTGGAATTAAGTAAGCTATTAAAATCGCCACTTAAAACTTGATTCATAATTTCTCTTGTAAAGTGGTTTTGTGAGTTAACTCTTTCAGCATAATTTGCCAATACAATTTTTGCTTGTAATGCTTCGTTTCGATCTACTAAATATAATTTTTTATTTTGAATATTTTTATCAAAATCAACTTTTGGGTTTTCGAATTTACTAGTAGTAAAATTGAGATTCTTTAATTTATTTATTATAATATCTTCATCAAGATCAGTAACACAGAATATTTCTGCATTTGCTTTCATAAAATAATTTTCATAGTAATATAAAATTCTTTCTCGTGTGATATTGTTAAGTGTTTCAGTGTATCCCCATCTAATATGTTTATATGTGGGATGATATTTAAACATAATACGATTTACTAAACTATCACTTAGAAATGATGGCTCAATTGTTAAATGATTGAAAATTTGTCTGGAATGATCCAGCAGATGGCTAAGATCATCTTCATTAAAATGTGGCTCGTTTATATTAATTTTTATAAGTTCAAGAGCTTTATCTATGAATTCACTTGGAACAACAAAAGATAAGGTTATTTTTTCTTTTGAACTAGATATATTATACGTAATACCATAGTATGAAAGTTGGTCTTCAAAATCATACTTGTTATACTTACCGCAACCCATTTCAAAAAGATCTGTTAAGTAATTTAAAATTCCTATTTCATTATCCTTTTCAAATTTTCTAGATACATTGAATTGGATTTCAATACAAGTTATAGGTAAAACATCCTTTTTTAAATAATGTAGTTTGGTAATATCATTTAAATATAATGTTTTATGCTTAGGTAAAACAACATTTTTACCTTCAGATATTCTAGAAAGTATCTCGTTTACCATTTTTCTCTCTATTTGTTTTTTGGTAAATATTTTATAAATGAATAAAATTGATTAGTAAAATATTTTTCGGCTACTCGATGTATATCTTCCAATTTTAAGTTGTATATTATTTCTTCTTTTTTTCTAAAATATAATGGATCATCATAAATAACGCTACTAGAATTCATCATATCAGCAATCAAAGAAATAAGTTGATTTTTATAAAGGAAAAAAGCTTTATGTAAATTCTTATTTTTTTGTAACATAAAATCACTAAATTCAATATTTTTTAAATTTGCAAGATCCTCAACAATTTTATCCTTTATCTCGTCAAGTGAAAATCCTTTGCCTTGTTTAAAACTCACATAAAAGTATCCATCTTTTTTCAAACTATTATTCACAGAATTAATACCAACAACGCTTTTTTCTTCAAAAAAGTACTTTTTCATCAATAGACCACTGTTATTTCTAGTTAATAGTTCTGCAATAAAATTTAATACTATCGAATCATTGTTATATAGATCACAAGTTTTGAATATGATATATCCTTCTGGAATTTTAATATTATCGTAATGAACTATAGTACTATTTTGAGTAAACTTATAAGGTTTTATATCAATTTCTGGAACAGGAGTAATTTCAACTTTTTTATTAAAATACTTATCAATATACTCTTTAACTTTTATTTTATCAAAATTCCCAGCAACTAATAAAGATGCATTATTTGGTAAATAATAATTTTTATAAAAATTATTAACTACATTTAAGTTATATTTTTTAATATCTTCTTCATATCCAATAACGGGAGCTCTATAAGGATGATTTTCAGGAAATGCACAATCACTAATTAACTGAGTGACCATTCCATAAGGTCTATTATCATATCTTTGATATCTTTCATTTAAAACAACTTGCTTTTGATTTTCAAGATTTTCATTATCAACGCTGTCAAAAATATTAAACATCCTTTCGGCTTCTAAATAAAGCATAAGTTCTATATATTCAGCTGGCATAAATTGATAATACACAGTTTTTTCTTTATCTGTATAAGCATTAGCAGAACCACCAAACTTTTCAATTAATTGGAAGTGCTCGCCTTTTTTAACATTTTTAGTACCTTCAAACATTAAATGTTCTACTAAATGTGCTAAACCAGTATAACCTTGCGGATCTTTACTGGAACCCACTTTGTAATATAAATTTGTACAAGCTAAAGCAGTACCTGTGTAATGGTACAATATAACATTTAACCCATTTCCCAGCTTGTATTGTTCGATATCATATTGTTTTTTAAAATTCATAGTTTTACTCATACCTTTTTATTACTACAATTGTTTTATCATCGTTATAACGATGATTTGATGAGAATTTCATAACTTCTGTTAAAATATTATAACATATTTCTTTTGGTGTTAAATGAATGCTTTCCTTAAGAATTTGTTCAACTCTTTTATCGCCAAAAAAATTATAATTCTCATCATTAGCTTCAGATATACCATCAGAATAAATTAATAAAACATCACCAATATTGAAATTTAAATGATCAACATCGTATCTAGCATTTTTTGCAGGACCTAGTACTGGCCCTGTTGGTTTTAAATATTTTATATCCTGTTTATCAGCAGTAATAAATATTGGTGGATTGTGTCCAGCACTTGCGTAAAGAAAAAGCCCATTTTCATTTTTAGAAATTTCTCCATAAAAAAGAGAACAAAATTTATCATCAGCAAATATTTTATTGACTAATTGATTAGTTCTTTTAAGTAAAGATGAAATTTTAATTTGAAAACCGCTAGCCATTCTAATTGCCCCAGAAATATACATAGCTTCGGCAGCTGCACTTAATCCGTGTGAAGCAACATCACCAACAATAACAGCTATTCTTTCATTATCATCTCCCATAGGAAGATAATCAAAAAAATCGCCTCCAATAAGTTCGGCAGGAACAGTTACACCAAATAATTGATATCCTAAAAATTTAAACTCGTGGTCAGGAAGAATACTTCTTTGTATTTCTTGAGCTTTTTCTATTTCACTAATTAAATATCGTTCGCTTGCACCTAATTTTTGCTGTTGTAGTTTAGATCCAATAATTGTTGCTATAATATTTACAACAAATTGAATGTCATCATTTAAATCATTTGTGATAAACAATATTAGCTTATCGTAATATCTATTCATCTCAATAATTGTTCTTTCCCCAACTCCCAGCAACAAAAAGTAATTATTATCTTCTTCCAACTTTAAATTAAATGGATTATTTAATACAACTATCCTTTCTTTAGTTTCCGATTTAAAATAATCATATTGCTCAACATTGATATCAGGAAACTTTAAGTTACTATATTTGCCAAGTGTTTTAATATGCTTAAATTTTCGATCGTTAAAAGATAAACTCCAATAAGCTGCCGAGTGGATACTCAAATTGCTGTAATTGATAATCTCTGTTAGTATTGTATCGAATAATTCATTTTCAGTGGTATAATTTTTTGATGCAATAATTTCAAGAGTCTTATTAATTTTACGGTGTTCCAATTTCTACTCACAATTACTTAATAAATCAGTTCTGCCCCATTCTTTTACTTTTTTTGTTATAAATGAAACAATATGATTCATTGCTTCTTTTTGGTTTACAACATAAAAAGGTTTATCAATAGCAAAACATACTTCTTTTGTAACATCGAACTTGCCAAAATCTTTTATTAACTTACCTTGCCCCATAGCATCAGTAACCAATGCAACAGGTATAACAGGTACGTTATAATGTTTTGCTAATTTCACTCCAATTGTTGTAAATTGCTCTGGCGAGATAATATTATAGCGTGTACCTTGTGGAAATACAATTAATGATATATTTTGTTCAAATAAATTTTTTGCTTCCTTTAATATAATTTCAAAATCTAATCTCGGATTTTTTCTTGTAATAGCAATAGGTTGCAATACGGATAGCACTTTTCCAAAAATTGGATAATTTATTAACTCTTTTTTAAGGATATAATCACATTTAACATTTTCAGGAAATATGCCTTGTAACAATAATGTTTCAAGTGTGCTCATATGATTTGCAATAATAACAGCAGGTATTTCTAATCCATAAATTTCAGGTGCAATCTCTATTCTAAATTTTATACCACATTTTTCAAGGTCTTTACGAATTTGAATAGATTTTTCGCCACAGGTAATATAGTTATGATAATATTTTTTTTGATTAAAAATTACTTTCAACAATTCTTTAATAATATGATAATAACAAACAAATGTTTTTTTCATAATTTTTCGAGTTTAGTTTTTTAAATATAATTATTTTTGAGTAATTTAACTAATATATTTAAAAACTTAGTTTTATTTGGTCTAAGATTAACTTAATAATTAGAATACTAACAATTAAGATAAAGAGAATTCTAATATATTTAGTTCCAAACTTAATAGCAGATTTAGTTCCAACATAAGCACCTAATATATTAAAAATAGCCATAATAATTGCAAGATGTAATATAAAATGACCACTCAAAATAAAATAAAGCAAAGCAGATAAGTTTGTAGAGAAGTTAATAATTTTTGCAGAAGCTGAAGCTTGTAAAAAATTTAAGTTCATAAAATAGATGAAACAAAATATTAAAAAACTCCCTGTTCCTGGTCCAAAGAAACCGTCATAAAATCCTATAATTGACGAAAATATCAACAAAGCAATTATATTTTTTTCAAAATGTTTTTGTTTAATTTTCCCAAAGTCCTTTTTTATTAAGGTATATACTAAGACAAAAATTAATAAAAATATAACAAATGGTCTTAAAAACCCTGGGCTAATTATTGTAACTAAAAACGCCCCAATAGCCGAAAATATAAAAGCAGTAACAGCACCTTTAATTAAATATCTTTTGGGATACTTAACATTATAAGTATAATTAATAATTGCCATTGTAGTACCAGAAATAGAAGAGAATTTATTAACTCCAAAAAGAGTTGGCAATGGGATGGTTGGAAATAAAACCATAAGCGCTGGTATTTGAATTAATCCTCCTCCTCCAATGATAGAATCAATAAAACCAGCTATAAAAGCAAATATACTAATTAATATTATTTCCATAAATTAAGCAATATTATTTAATAAATAATTTTGTATTTCAAAATATTCTATATCACGGATATTTTTTTGCTTTTTATTACTCAGAGCTGCAATTGTTCCGCAGGCTTCTCCTGTAGCTGAAGATGTTGGCATAATTCTTAACGCTCCGTGAGCTTTTCTTGTTGCCGAAATAGATTTACCAGCAGATAATACATTAGCTAAATCTTTTACAAATAAAGCTTCCATTGGAATTTCGTAATATTTACCTTTTTCAATATCCTGCATAATATCTTCTTCACCTTTTGCTCCGTGAATATCAATTCCATAACATCCTCTTGCAATTGGATGTTGGAATTTTTTACAATTTAAAATATCTTCTTCTGTGATAATATAATCACCTATTACTCGTCTGGTTTCTCTAACCCCTATTTGATAAGCTGTTTCCAATAGAATAGCATTTTCGAAACCAGCTACATCATTTTTAAGTATATCAACAATTTGCATAACCTGAGTTCTAGCTAAATATTCAGCTTTTGTTAAATCATAAGAACTAGAACCATCTAAACCTAAAATATTAGTACAGTTGAAACTAGCTTCGCTATTTTCAGGTAGTGTTGTAAAAAAAATGTAATTTACATCTTGATGCAATTTATTTAGCTCTTTTGCTTTTTTAACTTGCTTGAAGTATCCTGCAATAGAAATAATTTTATTCATATCAAAATCTTCATCAACCCAGGCAAAGAAATTTTCTCTATCTTTTTTTACATAATCTATTACCTTAGTAATATCTATCTTGCCCATACGGAAAAAAAGCGTTAAAGCCTGAAGTACTCCTGTTTTTTCATCACCTTTATTAAAGGGAACACCAGCTAAAAATATAAGTTGTGCATCCCCTGTAGTATCAATAAAAACATTACTTTGAATATTAAATTTTATCCCATTACAAATTACATCAATACTTTCCAATTTATTGTCACTTTTATAAACTTTAACAATTTGAGTATTAAGTAGAATATCAACATTATTTTCTACTAATAATTTATAAGATGCGTTCCTAAAATTAGACGCATAAAAGCCATTATCAATCATACCGTGATATTTTTGCATTTCTTTTTCAATATCATTAAAAACACCTTTTGCAAGCGGTTTATTATCTACATAGTGATTCATAAAAGGCCCAACCATACCTGCAGAAGACATTCTCCCTAAAAATCCATATTGTTCAATCAATAAAACTCTAACACCCATTGAACCAGCTTTAATTGCTGCTGATATCCCCGCTATACCAGCACCACAAACAACTACATCATATTTCATATATTCCCCCTAATTAATAGAATTTAAAAATAATAAAATTTTTTCAAAAAATTATACATATTTTATAAATAACACTTTAAACCAATTTTAATATTACGGCCAGACTCAGATAAAATTGTTTTTAATCTGGAAAGATGATTATAATATTTGATATTAGTAATATTTTCTACACCAATTAAAAAATCTACGCTAACTTTATCAAGATTATTTGATGAGATAGCATAAAAATTATATTTACAGTAGCCATTTGTTGGTAATTCATATTCATCAACTCTTTCTTGTCTATTAACCAATTCTTGTTCAAATGATAAATCAAATTTATTTATCAACACTCTCAATTGATTAAAAATTTTCAACGGTGGTATAGCTGGCATTGGCCTTTTATCTGTTTTATTTTGAGCAAAAGTATAACTTGCATTTGATTTTAAAATTATATTATCAATAATTTTGTAAATCAAAGATGTTTCAAAACCTAATATTTCTGCATCAACCCCTTGCGCTTGATAAATTGGTAGTAATGTTTGATAATTGATTTTTCCAGTGTTTCTGCTAACAATATAATTTTTCATACGGTAATAGTATGAAGCAAAAGATAAATCAAACTCTTTTAACTTATACGATAGAATATACTCTAAACCAATACCTTGCTCATCTTTTAAATTTGGATTGCCTACTTCGTATGTATAAGCAGCTAAATGTGGACCCGAATTATATAACTCTTCAATTGCTGGTACTCGAGAAGATCTATGTACTATAAATCCATTTGTAAGATTATCATTTAAAGCATAAGAAATTGAAAATGAAAGCGAATAAGAAAAAAAATCTCTGTCAATCAAATAATACGGATTTATAAAAGTTTTCTTTTCAGGTCTAAATTTATCAAAGTTGAATCTATAACTAAATTGAAAATTATAATTTTTATAATCAATATTGGTGAAATTATAAAATGATATGGAATAATTTCTTACATAAGGTGTAAATACATAACCACCTACTTTAAAGTCTTTGTGAACAAATCGCAAACCAAAAATTCCATTTTCTTTTGAAAAAATATTTTCATAATCTATATCAATTTTCGCATCATAAGATTTAGTGAGATACTCAGCACCTATAACATTTTTACTTTCGAATTCTTTGTGATGATAATAAGTTCTATTAAATAATAATTTAGCTGATGCAATTTTTTTTGAAATTTCGTTTAATTTAAAGATCACTTTTTGATTTTGTTTAAGCATATCAATATCAACACCATTTGGGTGTGCCCCAACAACTCCGCTAGGCACTCCATAATTTACCGAAAATAAATTAAAAGCATAACCAACACTAAAATCTTCTGTATTGTATGATGGTGCAAGCATCAAGGCATTACTTTTAATAAATGTATTAGGAATTTTATTATTTGCAACTTTGATATCTTCAGTAATTCGGTTAGATAAATTCAAATGTAAATTTAAATTGTCAATTGGATATTTAAAATTAACAAATTTATTAAAAGAATTATTAACATTTTCATAATTGAAACTCAATTCACTTTCTGGCTTATATAATTTTTTATCAACAATATCATTTTTTATAGCATTTATAAAACCACCAATAGCAACAGGAGTATGAATAAGAATTTTAGGCCCTCTTACAACTTCAATACTCTCAATACTATTTGGCTCTATAGTAGTTGCATGATCAGGAGAGCTTGCTGATAAATCTTGTATTACTGCTCCATCCTCAGCAATTTCAACTCTATTACTATTAAGACCTCTGATAACAGGTCTGGTTGGAGCTGGGCCCATAGACCTTATAGCTACCCCTACTTGATTTTTTAATGATAATGCTAGTGTACTTGATAAATCCTTTTGCAAATCCTTCCCCACAACTCTATTAATTTTTGAATACAATTCGTCTATTTTGTTCTTGTCATAATTACAGCTAACAGTAACTGGTTTTAAATTATAACTCAACGGAATTAAATGTATGATTAGTCTATTATTTTTAATCTTAACATAATCAAAGGCAAAATATTCCTGTTTATATCCAATTGCAGAAATATTTAATTCTATTAATTTTAATGTTTGATTAGTATCAAGGTAAATTTCTACAAAATTCGTATCAGATGTTTTTTTGAGTATTGTTTTGTTATTATGTTTAAGTAATATATTTGCATTTTCAATTATTTTATGAGTTTCGCTATCATTTACTTTAATATTTAAATTAAATTGTGCCATTAAACTAATAGAAAAACAGAAATAAATCACCAAAAGGTGGCTTATTTTAATATTAGCAAGCATTATCTAACCTCAATATTAATATTTGCAGTTGTAAATTCAGCAACGCCATTTACTAAAAGTTTTAGTTTAAACTGAGTTTGTCCTAATTTTTTTCCTATAAATCTTAAAACCCAAGGCTCATCTGCTTCTTTAATGTAAGATACTAATGTATTATCTAAAATTTCAATTGTAAAATCGTGTAATGGGTATCCTGGCTGGAATTTTTTACCATTTTCGTCATAAAATTCTATTTTGATATGTTCAGTTGTATCTTTAGGAATAACAACATTTTTGTTGAAAGATTTATCAGTAGCATTAACCAATTCAACACCATTTTCTTCATAAGATAAAATTACACCGACAGGCTCACCGTGCCTTGTTGTATCAACAATAACCTTAACAGGAATTTTTGGTGTTTTAAAGTCTGGATGTCCATTGTGGTTAACCCTTAACTCAATAGTTGTAACACCCAATTTTAGTCCTTTTAAATGAAAAGCATAATCTTTCGGATCATCTTGAATAATTTGTAACATAGTTTTATCTGTAATATCATAACCAAAAGAGTGGTCATTGTCGGTAGGTGGATTGATAATATTTTTATTAGCATCTAAAAATTTAACTGAATAATGATCTGACAAAACGTTTAATGGAGCGATTAATGTATCCAATAATTTATTTCCACCGAAATCTTTTAATATATTACCCTGAAACACAGCGAAAATTATTTTTTTTGTAGCATCTTGTATGATTAATCCTTCTGCTTCAAAATGTGGTGTTTGTGGCTCAGTTGGATTGCTATTCTCTTTGCATGAAGAAATAAACATACTTAAGATAATTAATGCCAGTATGAATGGATATTTATTTTTAAATAACATAGTTATCCTCCTAAAATTTAAACTATATCTAAAAAAGAAAAATAAATTAAGAAAAATAATTGGGTATTTTAAGATAAACTTGGGGGTGCTCTATTGGAATAATAATTAAATACAAAACTTAACTGTTTAGTATAAGTTGGTAAAATTAAATCAGATAAAATTTTACTGAAAGAATTGAAATTATTTGTTTCAATATGAAATTGTGTATGAAGCAATAAACACAAATCGCAAAGAGAATCACAATTTTCATCAGTTTTTACATTAAAAACAGTATAACTCGTTACATTTATGGTATGATAATGTTCAAAAGAAAGAAATAAAAAGAAAATGTATATTGCTAAATAGAATATTTTAATTAAGCGTTTCATACTTTAAATATAAAAGTAATAAAAATTTAGTTCAAAAAAAAATAAAATTAATATTACAAATTTATTTATAATTGTAAACTTTCTTTTAGTATAGAAAAAATATTATAGGAAATAAATACAATGAAAAAATTATTTTTCTTAATCGTTTTAAGTATCTTATTACTTGGGCAATCAGATTATTATCAAAATATCGACCCAAGTAAATCAACTTTTATTCAAGATTTACAAACATTAATAAGAAATAATTATACTAAAATTCCTTATGATCAATACCAAACAACTATCTTAGCTGATTACGAAAGCAGCGATGCAGGAGATGGTAAAAGAAAAGTTACTTGTGTTTATTCTGGTGAAGTGTATGTATATACACCTCCGTTTTCCTGGGGTTATTTTTCAAGAGAACATACTTGGTGCCATAGCTGGATGCCTACATATAGTTCTAAAACTGGAAATGAATATTCGGATCAACATCATCTTTTCCCTACTAACCAAAATAAAGCAAATGGTGTTAGAAATAATCATCCATTAGGAAATGTTATAACAATTACATCTTCATATCTAGGTTGTAAATATGGTAAAAATGAAAATGACAAACCAGTTTTCGAACCAAGAGAAGAACACAAAGGTGATGCAGCAAGAGCACTTTTATATATGTCTTTGATGTATAATGGAGTGAATAATAAAAATTGGACTTTTAATTATTTAAATTCAACAACTTTACCAAATTTAGGTGAAGATACACAAAGTGTAGCTATTTTATTACAATGGCATAAACAAGATCCACCTGATAGCTGGGAAATTGGTAGAAATGATTATATTCAATCAATTCAAGGTAATAGAAATCCTTTTGTTGACCATCCCGAATGGGTTGATTATATTGATTGGTATAGTTTATCATATAAAACCAATAATGTAAAATTAGCACAAGAACCTTCAAATCATATAAAAAATTTACAAGTTGTTTCATTCAATGACAGTACAATTTCTATACAATGGGAACAACCTGATCCAGGTTTACAAAATGCTACAGGTGTTTATTTATATATATCTACAGATTTGGATTTAAAATATCCTATCGACCGTAACAAATACGAAATAGATACAAATTATAACGACGGAATTGGAAGAATTTACTTACCAATATCTCAAACTTCTTTTGTATTTAAAAATCTTGAACCAGCTACGAATTATTTAATAGCCGCATTTACTTACAATGGTGATGCTGATTCAATTAATTATAAAACAAATGAAATAATTCCTAAAATTATTCAAAAAACATCTGGAATTGCCAAAGAACCTCAATATTCTGTAAATGATTTTACAGTTCAAAGAACAGGTCCAAATTATGTTACTGTTACATGGTCTTACGATAGTTTACCAAAACCTGCAGGATATTTTATTTCATATTCTAATAGCAAAAACAAAATTCTAATTCCTCAAGATGAACAAAATTATCAAGATGATTTTGATTTAACTGATAGCATTGGCTGTATAACAATTACTGATAATAAAATTACTAGTTTTTATATTGATGGATTAGAGTTAAACAAAAGATATTATTTTTATATTTTCCCATTTAATGGTACGAATGCTAAAAACTATAAAGTTGATGATTATAAATCCTGTCAAGCGTTTACAAAATATGTCAATGCTACTGAACTTTTAATTACTGAATATATCGAAGCCGGAGAGAATAATCAATTTATTGAAATATATAATGGTACAGGGGTAAAAGCAAATTTAAATGATTATACACTGAGAATTTATTCTGACGGTGCAACTACTCCTACTTATGAACTGCCTTTAAGTGGCTATCTTGAAGATAATGAAACTATTGTTATAAAAAATAGTGCTGCTACATTAAATTATAATGGGATAGCAATTTCCTGGGATAATTTGAAATTTGATGGCAATGATGCCGTATCACTTTATAGAATTTCAACCAAGTCAGACATTGATGTTGTTGGTGTTATCGGACAAAATCCGGGAACTGAGTGGAAATATCTTACTTCTTGGACAACCAAAGAACGAACTTTAAGAAGAAAAAATTCTATTACAAATCCAGTTGTTAACAAAAATAATTTTGAAACCTTAGGCATAGAATGGGACTATGCAGATAAAAATGATTTATCAGACCTTGGAAAACATTATTTAAATGCATTATCAAATATATCTTTATTACATAAATACGATAATTCAAGTGATAGCTTAAGTGTTGTAAGTAAAGGTGGAGTTTGGGAAATATATCCAAATAGCAAAATTATTACTGCTTATACAGGAGGAGTTACAATACCTGAACACTCTTATATTAGTTACGATTTAACCAAAAAAATTCCTGATTGGCAGCTTGGAAGCGAATTTGAAAATGAATGGGTAGGATGGATGGATTTGAATAGAACTACTGTCAGCGGATGGGGTACGAATTCTTATAGTTGTGGTATGGTATTAGCGGCCAATAACCCTGTTCTCAATGATCCTAATACAAAAGGCTACGCTGTTGGATTTAAATATCACTCTACTGGAAATGATTCTTTAGTTATCTTCAAATTTGAAAATGGTATTGGTTCTGGTTCAGTGCTTCCAAATGGAGCTACACAAATTTTAGCAAGTGACTATTATTATGTTGATGCTGATGATGGTGTTAATTTTTATGTCAAATTGAATTCTAACGGCACATGGACTATTAAAACAAAAAAAGGAGCTAAACTTGCTTTTGCAGATGCAATTAATCCATTAAATTATAATGAAACTTCCAACACTTCAACAATTACTGATGACTCTTTCGAAGGAACAGAATTTAAATACTGTGGTTGGGTATATGCTCACTCAACTTCTGCAACTACTTCAACTGATTTCGCTAATTTAGGCGCTGGTATGTATAAAAGTTATATTCCACTTTCTTTAAATTCATTATATTTTGATATTAATGAATATAACGAAAATACAGTTTTAATCTCTGTTAATTTTACAAATTTATATGGTATAAAAAATATTGTTTTAGAAAAAAGCTTTAATTCTATTAATTGGCACAAGGTATCTGAATTTGAATTAACAAATAACAATTATTCAATTTATGACAAAATTCTTTCAAATATAACTTATTACAGAATAAAAGTTATTAGTTCTGATGGTAAAATTAACTATTCTGGAGTATACACTTACAATAGGAATAAGATTTCAAATTTTCAATTAAATCAAAATTATCCTAATCCATTTAACCCAACGACAATAATTTCTTATTATTTACCTATTAGCACTAATGTTAAACTAAAAATATATAATTCACTGGGAGAAGAAATAAAAGTATTAGTTGATAATTTCCAAAATAAAGGATACTATGAAATTGAATTTAATGCAAATAATTTAAGTAGCGGTATATATTTTTATGCACTCGAAACACCAAATAAAATAATTTCTAAAAAAATGTTGCTGTTAAAGTAAATTTTATTTGCATTTCGAGAATTTTTTTATTATATTAGTATTTCAAATTTGATAAAATTTGTAAATACTTTTGGGGGCATAGCTCAGCTGGGAGAGCATCTGCCTTGCAAGCAGAAGGTCAGCGGTTCGATCCCGCTTGCCTCCACTTATAACTTAAAAATTAGCTCGTTGGATAAAATAATCCGATGAGCTTTTTTTATTTTCCATAGCTCAGCTTACGGAAGAGCACTCCGACTTGCTAAGTCGGAGAGGGTCAGCTGCTTCGTCAACGCTTGCCTCCACTTGGAACCTTAAAATTAGCTCGTTGGATAAAATAATCCGATGAGCTTTTTTTATTTTCCATAGCT